>Ga0136651_10000012_pt1 | contig 93702 bp, 77 predicted proteins | sample Mar14236cmmetaG_FD_94867 | JGI IMG/M metagenome (GOLD analysis project Ga0136651, IMG submission 94867) | Marine hydrothermal vent microbial communities from Guaymas Basin, Gulf of California to study Microbial Dark Matter (Phase II) - Marker... ... | reverse complement strand
TAAAAAAAAGTGCGCCCGGAGAGATTCGAACTCCCGACCTTCTGATTCGTAGTCAGACGCTCTATCCGGCTGAGCTACGGGCGCAAAATTATTGTTGGCTACTTGTTAGGTAGATAAATATAGCCTAACCTCCTTCAATTTTCAAGGAAAGAACGTTAGCCTCACCAAAAATTGTGGTGGCAAGAGTAATAGTCTTTTGTATGGGAAAAAGGGGACCAGCACTACGTTGGCCAATTGTCTTGATAATATTCCTCTTAAGATCAGGCAAGAAAAAGAAACCAAAAAAAAAGAAACTAAGCAAGAGAAGTTATGAATGATGGATTAATTAACTTAACGGCCGAAAAAACTAGATACTGAGTTTTGTTCAAGAAAAGAGGAAAGGAGCCCTTTCTTTCCTTTCCCCGAGGGATAAGGGTAAAAAAAGTGGTGGGCGGTACTGGATTTGAACCAGTGACCCCCGGTTTGTAAGACCGGTACTCTACCCCTGAGCTAACCGCCCAACCAATGGCTAGAGACAAGGCTCGTGTCCCTATAATTAGAGAAATGATCTTCATTTGTCAAGTTAGAAAGGACTAATTGCGGTTTAAGAGGAAACCATAGAAATTGACATAATAGCTTGGGTATGTTAAAGTTGTTATCCATCTCCCGTCAGGTGAGAGTTTTAAATTCTAGGTCAATTGAGGTTATCTAATGTTTGCAGTAATCAAAACCGGTGGCAAACAGTATCGAGTTCAGGAAGGTGACATCCTGGAGATAGAAAAGCTTGACTACCAGGCTGGTCAAGAGATCGAGTTTACGGATGTCCTTCTAGTGGATGATGATTCTCAAACCTTAATTGGGACTCCTTTTGTTGAACAAGCAAAGGTTGTGGGGATAGTGGTCGAGTCTTTTAAGGGAGAAAAAGTAATTGTTTTTAAGAAGAAAAGAAGAAAACAATACCGAAGGAAAAAAGGACATCGTCAACAGTTATTAAAAGTAAAGATTGCCAAGATTATCGTTGGTCCAGCTCCAAAAAAGAAACCAATTGAATCTAAGGAAGAACCAGTAACTAAAGAGCCTCAAAAAGCGAAGCCCCGACCAGCTCCGGGGAAAAAAACGAAAGAAAAGGTGGTGACTCCCCCCCAAGATGAAGAGGCCCTTCCCGTAGCATCTCCCGAGAAAAGGACCCCGAGAAAAAAACCAACAGCCCCCAAAGAAACTGAAAAACAAGGAGAAGCTGCTGAAGATAAAACAGAGAAAACAAAGAAGGTGGCCGCCAAGGCGCCGGTCAAGAAATCACCGGCGAAAAAATCTGTAACTCCCAAGGCCAAAAGCACCGCGAAAAGCAGTAGCAGCCGGAAATCTTCTCCAGGAAAAGCCAAGCAAGAGCAAAAAACATCTGAGAAACAAACCCAGACTAAGGAGTAAGGAAAATGGCCCATAAAAAGTCAGGTGGTAGTGCTAAAAACGGAAGAGATAGCCATTCGAAAAGACTGGGCGTCAAGAGATTCGGAGGCCAGTTTGTTCGGGCCGGTTCCATCATTGTTCGGCAGCGGGGTACTCCTTTTAAGCCGGGTGTAAATGTAGGACGGGGAAAAGATGATACCCTTTTTGCTTTAATCGATGGTCATGTTCAGTTTACAGTTAGGGGGAAGAGAAATAAGGTGGTGTCCGTCATTCCCCAGAAAGAGGTGGCTGCGCCTCACTGATGTTTGTTGACCAGGTTGAAGTGACCCTTGTTGCCGGCAAGGGCGGGGATGGCTGTCTAAGCTTTCGACGAGAGAAAGGTGTCCCCCGCGGTGGTCCCGATGGAGGACGGGGTGGTGATGGAGGGAGTATCTATTTAGTTTCCGCTTCCCATTTGAATACTCTGGCCTATTTTCGTTTCCATCCGCTTATCAAAGCTCCCCGGGGGACACATGGACAAGGGAGTAATCGGCAAGGTCGTCGGGGGAAAGATCTTTATTTAAGGGTTCCGGTAGGAACAGTTGTCCGCGAGAAAGATACGGCAAGGATAGTTTTTGACTTTACCCAGCCCGATCAAGAATTTCTGGCAGTACGAGGAGGCCGAGGAGGCCGGGGAAATGCTTCTTTTGCCACTTCTACTCAACAAGCCCCCCGCTTTCGAGAGAAGGGATTCCCAGGCGAAGAAAAAAGTTTTGTTTTGGAATTAAAATTAATCGCCGATGTGGGGCTAGTTGGATTTCCTAATGTGGGAAAATCAACTTTTATTTCTCAAATATCAGCGGCCCGGCCTCAAATTGGAGACTATCCATTTACCACCTTAACTCCTCATTTAGGAGTAGTTGATGTTGATGAAATCACCAGTTTTGTGGTTGCGGATATCCCCGGGCTAATTGAAGGGGCTAGTCAAGGATTAGGACTAGGAAGTCAATTCTTACGCCATGTGGAGAGAACCAAGATTTTAGTCCATTTGCTGGATGTTTCCCCTTATTCAGGGCGAGACCCGGTCGATGAATATTATATTATCCGTAAAGAATTAGCCGCTTTTAATCCCCATTTAGTTGATCGTCCTCATGTGTTGGTGGCCAATAAAATTGATCTCTTATCACCAGAGAAGGAGGAGTATCATCGTTTACGCCGAGTGGAGAAACTGGCCCAAGATTTGCGTTTGCCGTTTTTTGCTATCTCTGCTTTGAAAAATGAAGGTTTGGCTCCCTTAGTCCAGGAATTAGCCCAAATGCTCCGAAAACAAATAGAGCAGAGGAAGGACCAAAGTGAATAAACTAGGCCTTTTTGGAGGGACCTTTAATCCTATCCACAATGGCCATCTCCGGGCTGCCGAAGAAATTACCCGGCAGGCCAGGTTGGAAAAAATTTTGTTTATCCCCTCCTATATTCCCCCGCATAAAGAACAACGCTGTGTTGCTCCTGCCGGGCATCGCTTAGCTATGTTGCGCTTGGCTTTGGCCGGCCAAAAACAATTTATCCCCTCAGCGATTGAAATCGAAGACCGACAGACATCGTATTCTATTTATACTCTCCGGAAAATAAAGAAGTTGTACCCGGAGAAGGAACCTTTTTTTATTATTGGGATTGATGCTTTTCTAGAAATTAGAACTTGGAAGGATTATGAACGGGTTTTAGAAGAAAGCAATTTTTTTGTTCTAAGTCGACCCGGATTTGCTCTGCAAGAAGTCCAGAAGGTGCTCCCGGGAAAGTGGCAAGCGAAGACAACTTGGCTCAACGAAGGACATTTTCCTTCGCCCCGGTATTCAATTTTTCTCGTGGAAATAAACGCTTTACCAATTTCCGCCTCCGAGATAAGGGAGCGGGTAAGGCAAGGAAAATCAATCACCGGGCTTGTCCCGAAAGAAATCGAAAATTATATTTATCAACACCATCTCTATCAGGATGCATAATGAAAGAAAAAAATTTTTCGATGACAATTAACAATCTAATCTTATCCAAAAGAAGCCTGCCTCAACCGGTTCGCTTGGCGGTTAAATCAGCTCTAGCTAAAAAGGGAGGAGAAGTTATCGTTTTAAAATTGAGTGAACTCACTTCTTTTACTGATTATTTCATAATCATGCATGGTCAATCCAACCGGCAGATTATGGCTATCTACGAGCATATCGAGAGCGAGTTGAAAAAAATCGGTCGTCGTCCTCTGGGAGTTGAAGGAGTAGCCAATGCCGAGTGGGTGTTGATGGATTATGGTGATTTCATCGTTCATATCTTCAGCCGTGAGGCTAGAGACTATTATTCTTTAGAGAAACTTTGGGGCGATGCTCCCCAAGCTACCTGGAAATAAGAAGCAAAAATTCCTGTTTTTTCTCCCAGCTACAAAAATAATCATTTTGGGCCTTTTTTTTATCTTAAAGGGGAAGAAAAAGGTTGACATTTGACTGAAGAGTTCTTATTTTATGGAACACCCTAATCTAAAAGGGGGATTGTTAAAGTGAAATGGCGATTGATATGGCCGGGAAAATGTCGGCAGCCTCAACTAGCTTCCCTTATTCATGATTATCACCAGCGGATAACTAAAATGGTTCCCTGTGAACTGGTGGAATCGGGAGAGGCAAAGGGTGTGCCCGAAAAAGAAAAACAGAAAGTTCTCAAGATAGAAGCTGATAATCTTGCCAAAAATATTCGCTCTGGTTATATTATCTGTCTTTCTGACCAAGGTGAAGAAATGACGACCAAAGGATTTAAGGATTTTTTAGAGAAACTGATGCTTTCTTCAGTAAAGACGGTTAATTTTATTGTGGGCGGATTTTTAGGGTTGGATGATTCAATTTTGGCTAAAGCAGATAAAATAATTTCTCTTTCGCCAATGACATTTTCTCACGAGACAATACGTCTGATGTTAATTGAACAGCTTTACCGGGTTATAACTATGACTCGGGGTCTAAAATATGCTAAATAGGGGGACAAATTGGATAAGAAGGAAAAAGAAAAATTCAAAAAAATACTTCTGAAGAAAAAAGAGGCAATAATCAGTAAGATTGCTGAATTTGATACGGAAAGCAAAGAGATTGAGCCGGAGATTGCTCAAGATCTGGCTGACCGGGCCGATAATACTTATACCAAAGAGTTTCTTTTGAGTCTTTCCACTCAGGAAAGGAAGCAATTAAGATTAATCGATCAAGCATTGGCCCGAATTGAAGAATGTACATATGGAAAATGCGAAATGTGCGGGGAGAAGATCAGCAAAAAGAGATTAGAAGCTATCCCTTGGACTCCTTATTGTGTGCGGTGTCAAGAAGAAGCCGAAGAGAGAATCAAACCCGAGTCTTGATAATAACTGGTTGGCTCCAGACAATAGAAAAATATATTGAATTCCTCCTCTTCCCATCTTTTTGCCAAGTTTGTGGACGATTTTTAGAGGGGCGAGGAGAAAAAATTGTTTGTTCCCAGTGTTGGGAGCGAATTATTCTTCCTCCCCGTGGACGTTGTGCTCGCTGTGGCCGTTTTTATGAGCAAGAGAAAGCAGAGCATCTTTGCCTGGATTGTCAGCAGCACCCACCTTATTTTAACCTTCATCGTTCGGCTTTTCCCTATGAAGGGGTTCTAAGAGAAATTATTCTTCTTTTTAAATTCAGGGGTTACAGTTATTTAGCTAAACCCTTAGCCGGGATGGCGATAAGAAGATTGAAGGAGGAAGCGAGCTTGTGGGAGGGGTTAGAGTTGTTATTACCAATTCCGCTTCATCCTCGCCGGACCAAACAAAGGGGCTATAACCAAGCTCAACTTTTGGCTAAGATCATTGGCCGAGAGTTGAGCCTTGAGGATGACTCCCGCGTTCTTCAAAAAGTAGTCAACGTTCCTCCCCAGAGTTCGTTGGCTGAGAAAGCGCGGCGGGAGAATGTCAGAAATTCCTTTAAAGTCAGGTCTCCGGATAAGGTTAAAGATAAAGTTATCGGCCTCGTTGATGATATTTATACCACGGGGGCTACGCTCAATGAGTGTTCCAGGATGCTTAGCCAAGCGGGAGCCAAGGAAGTAAGAGCCCTAACCATAGCGCGCGCTTAAAATTCTCTTTTCGGGATTAGACAGAGGTTATTCTATTCCTCTCGTTATCCTGCCTCCAAATGATATAAAAAAACCCTCCCTTTGGGAGCAAAGGGAGGGTACTAGCTTGAAAGACGGGAGTTATTTCTTGCCGGCTTCTTTTTTAGTGGCTTTGAGGACCTTGACCTTCCGAGGTTTCATTTCGGGCTTTTTGGGCATGGTTATTTTTAAGAGTCCATTGTCGTATTCAGCTTTGATCTTGTCTTGATCAACATAGTTGGGGAGAGTAAAGGAACGGCAGAAGGAGCCGTAAGCTCGTTCAATTCGATGGAAGTTTTCTTCTTTGATTTCTTTTTCTAGCCGTCGTTCTCCGCCGATGGTGAGGGTATTATCTTCCACCTTGATCTCAATATCTTTCTCGCTCATTCCGGGCAGCTCAGCCGTGAGCACCACATCATGTTCAGTTTCATAAATATCTACCGAAGGGCTCCAGGCACCAGAAAGGAGATCCTGCTCTTCACCTCGGGAGGCAAAGAAATCCTCAAAAAGCCGATTCATTCTTTCCCGTAAAGTAATCATATCTCGAAAAGGATCCCATCTGATAATGCTCATTTTATCACCTCCATATCAATATTTCTTAGTGCACTAATAATATAATATCTTAGTCATCAATTGTCAAGTATTGATAAAAAAATTTTTACTTTTTTTGGCCGCGAATTAGAATAGTTACTTCCCCCTTAGATGATATCTCTTCTAATCGCGCTATTATCTCTTTTGCTTTGCCCCGGATGAATTCTTCATGGACTTTGGTCATCTCTCGGGCAATAACCATCTGCCTGTCTCCTAAAGTTTCCGCAACGAGATTTATAAATTGAGCTAGTTTTCGAGCAGGAAGAAAGAAAACCAGGGTTCCCTTTTCTTTCTGGAGCGATTCAAGAAGCCGCTCGATTGCCTTTTTTTTGGGAGGGGGAAAACCTACAAATAGAAAACGGTGGGTTGGTAAACCCGAAGCCATTAAAGCGGTGGTGATGGCCGAAGGGCCAGGAATAGGAATAATTTGAATGTTTTCTTCTAGGGCAGCTTGGAGAAGCAAGAAACCAGGATCGGACAACCCTGGCGTTCCCGCATCAGAGACAAGGGCCACCTTCTGCCCTTGTTTCAATTTCCTGACCAGAAGAGGGATTTTTTCTTTTTCCCGGGGGTGAAAATAACTGATCAACGGCTTTTTAATTTGAAAATGAGCAAGCAATTTGCGGGTGCGCCGCGTGTCTTCACAGGCAATGATATCTACCTCCCGGAGGACTTGAAGAGCCCGCAGGGATATGTCTTCTAGGTTTCCAATGGGAGTAGCGACGATGAAGAGCTGTCCTTCGTGAGGAGAGGGTGAGCCGCCCATTTTATTTATCCCAATCATAGGGATAAAGAAAATCGTGGGTCACCGTTCTTTCGGAAAGTTTAGGGATAAGGGGTGGTTTTCTCTTGAATTCGCTGGCTTTGATAAGGCTAATAATCCGTCCGATTTTTTCCTCGGGAAATCCGAGAGATAGGAGTTGTTGTTTTGATTTTCTTTTATCAACCAGGTGGTAGAGAATTTGGTCGATTTCTTCATAGCTCATCCCGAGTTCAGCTTCATCTGTCTGCCCTGGCCAGAAGCCAGCCGAGGGGATTTTGTGGATAATTCGGGCGGGGACACCAAGATGGCGAGCCATGAGTCGAACCTGAGTTTTGTATAAATCTCCCAGGGGATTGATGGCCGAGGCCATGTCCCCGTGAATTGTACAGTAGCCGAGGAGAAGTTCGGTTTTATTGCTGGTGCCCAGAATAAGGGCTTGGTAACGAGCGGAAAAATCGTAGAGAATGGCCATTCGCTCTCGCGCCATTTTATTTCCTCTTTGGATGTTATTATCCGTCGGCTGGGATTGGAAGTAGGCCTCAATCATCGGCGTGATATCGATGGTCTGTGTTCTGAGTTGCAAACGTTCAGCCACTTCCCGGGCGTCTTCCAGGTCTTGAGGCGGGGTGGTTCGGTAAGGCATGATTAGACCGATAACATTAGCCGGAGAAAGTGCCCGAGCAGCCAAATGGGCAGCTACTGAGCTGTCTAGTCCTCCTGACAGCCCGATAATTGCCCTCTGGAAACCAAGTTTTGAATATTCTTGACGAATAAAGCTTGTCAAGAAATGAGTCACAAATTCAAGGTTGATCTTAGTCATTTCTGATTATTTTTTCCAATGAACGCCAGATAATCTCTGGTCGATTATCTCGTCGGTAAAAACGTTTTTGTCGAGCCGCTTGGAGATCGCCTGGATCGATGTCGGTGATGAGCATATCTTTGTCAAGGGGAGGAGCTTGAGCTATTAATTGGCCGAAGGGGTTATAAATAAAAGATCCGCCCGCAAATCCTTTGCCGTCTTCGAACCCTACTCGATTACAGTAGAACACAAACACTGAGGAAAAGAAGGAAATAGTTTCTCCCATTAATTCCCACATCCGTTGGCTAGCAAAGCCAGGACTTTCTTGAAAGCCGCGACCTGGGGCCGCACTAAGAACAAAAATGTAATCAGCTCCTCCACTAAATAAAGCATAGCTGGTTCCATAGTGGAGAAAGTCGTAGCAGATAAGCAGCCCGGCCCGGCCATAGGGAAAGTCAAAGCTGGTTATCGCTCGCCCGGGAGTGAAAAATTTGCCTTCTTCAAACATTCCATAGTTCGGCAAGTACACCTTGCGGTGAATATGGAAAATTTGCCCCCGACCCAAGCAGGCAACCGAGTTGAAATATAGCCCAGGTTCTTTCTCTTCCACAAAGCCAAGAATAATGATTAAATCTTGACAAGCTTTTAGTAAGCGTTGAAAAATTGGGCTTTGAGAGGGGTGAAGGGCGACCTCTGGAACTAAGTCTCGCAGGAGGTAGCCAGTTAAACTTAGCTCAGGGAAAAGGAGAATATTGACTTTATTTTGGTGGGCTTGCTCGATTAGGTCAAGATGTAAATCAAGATTTTTATTTACCTCGCCTAAGAAGGGTTTAATCTGGGCTAAAGCGACTTTAATCATAATATTCAAATAACATAATTAGCCCCTCTTGGCAAATTTATTCATCATGCTTGTTGTCCCTCAGGAATTAATGAAAATTGGAAGGTGGTTGGTTTGGAGAAAAACTGCTGTTTTTAGCTGGTTACCGTGGAAGATAGTTCTCGTCTTGGGCATGATTAAAGAGATAAGGCATTATCACTTGGGGACAAAGCCTCAAAATTATAAATTTGAGCGGTCGCCTATTTTTTTTATAATCAGATTGCAAATCAAGGCCAGATGTAATATATATTAACCGATAACGGGAACAATTTCTTGGGCCAAAGAAGGAATTATTGGAAGTAAAATGGAACATATAGCTATTTATCTGCGAAATATTTATTTCCAACAAAAAAGTGGTCGCCTCATCTACCGGGGCGGTGAGATCTATAAATTTCTATTTTTCCGGGAAGGTTACTTAGCTTTTGCCAAAACAAATCAGCCTAAAGAGCTCCTGGGCCAGGTCCTTTACCGGATGGGCAAGCTGACCGATGAGGAATTTGAGCGATTGGATGAGGTTATCTCTCCGCGAAAGTACATAGGGGCGATTCTCATCCAGAAAAAAATTATCACGCCTGAAGAGTTAACCTTGGCTTTGGAGACTCAAATGAGAGAAATCGTGCTCAACCTTTTCCCTTTATTTAACGGCCAATTCAAATTTCAAGAAGAAAAAGAATCCGGCTTAGAGGATTTCGAGATTAAGATCAATTTGGCCGATTTGATTGAGGATGGAATTCGTCGGTTAAAATTTAATCCGGCTATTCGAGAATTTTTTCAGGCGAAAAGATTAGTTCCTCATAATCGAGAATTTTATTTTCGCTTAAATGATGAAGAGAAAACCCTTCTTAATGGTATTGAAGAAGGGCATACCTTGGAAAAGCTCAGACAATTATCTTCATTTTCCGAGGAGGAATTTTGGAGAAGTTTGTACCTCATTTATTGTTTAGGTCTTATTGAAGTGGCCGAGACTAAGCCGGAGCCCCAAGAGAAATCTGCTCGTCCCAACGAGATGGAAAGGAAACTGGATGAGGATCTTGAGGAAGTTATCCGTTTTCATCAAAATTTAGAAGGATTAAATTATTACCAGATTCTAAATGTTTCTTCTTCCTCGAACCTCCAGGAATTGAAAAAAGCCTATTTTCGATTGGCGCGTAAATTTCACCCTGATCTTTATCCGCGAAATTTACCAAAGGATATAAGGCAAAAAATTGCCGATGTTTTTGATGTCATTACCAAGGCTTTTCGAACCTTATCTGATCCAGCCAAAAAGGAAGAATATGATCAGAAACTGGAATCACCGGAATACTTGGATGGCAAAGAAGTTGAACGACGAGCCGAAGTTAAATTTCGCCAAGCCAAAACCCTCTACAATCAAGCTCGTTATGAAGAAGCCTATGCTCTTTTGCGAGAAGCTACCCGGTTGATAAAAAACAAGGCCAAGTATTTTCTCCTTACGGGGATGACCTTAGCCAAGCTGCCTCATTATGCCAAAGAAGCCGAGGCCAACTTTATCAAGGCCATCAAGCTTGAGCCCTGGAATCCCGAAATTTATGTTGCCCTTGGGCTTCTCTATAAAACAGAAGGCCTCCACATTCGGGCCAAGAAACAATTTCACAAAGCCTTGGCCTTAGATCCTGAACACAAAGTAGCCAAAAAGGAGTGGGAAGAATTGGAAGGCTTGGCTAAGAAAAAGAAAACATGGAAAGATTTAGTTACTATGGATTTATTTTCCAAGAAGAAGGATTAGAAGAAACCATTATTTAAGCCGTGAGGCCAGCCTGATGAAGAAACTTTTCTTCTGTCCAAATAGGGATGTTAAGCTCTTGGGCCCGTTGTAATTTAGAGCCAGGATTCTGCCCGACAATCACCACTGTAGTTTTACGACTCACCGAAGAAGTGACTTTTCCTCCCAGGTTTTCAATGATTTTTCGAGCTTCGTCGCGAGTAAATCGATTTAACTCGCCGGTTAGAACAAAGGTCATCCCGGCAAAACGCCCCTGGCTGGGTGCTTCGCCGGTTTCTTTCTCTTCTTCAGTTTTCAACCCGGCCTCTTTTAGTCGCTGGAGGAGTTCTTGGTTTTGCTTTTGGCGGAAGAAAAAAATAATGCTTTCAGCCACCTTAGGACCAATATCAGGGAGCTCGACTAGTTCCTTGTAGGAAGCTTGGGCTAATTTATCTAGGCTGCGGAAATGGGTGGCGAGGATTTGGGCTGTCTTTTCGCCCACGTATCGAATGCCCAGAGCGTAAAGCAAACGATGGAAGTTTCTCTTTTTGGCCGCATCGATTTGGTTGAGGAGATTTTGGGCACTTTTAGGTCCCATTCTTTCCAATTTCTCCAGTTGCTCTTGTTGCAGATGGAATAGGTCGGGGATACCTTTAATGAGCTTCTTGGCCATTAATTGATCGACTAAAGCCTCACCTAAGCCTTCGATATTCATTGCTCGGCGCGAAGCAAAATGGAGGATTGCTTCCCTAAGGCGTGCTGGACAGGAGGGATTAATGCAGCGGGAGATGACTTCCCCTTTAGGCTTAAAAACTGGGGTCTGGCATATGGGACACCGGGGAGGAAAGACAAATGGTTTTTCCTGGCCTGTCCGGCGCTCCTTCATTACGGCCACTACTTTGGGGATGACATCGCCGCTACGTTCAATTAAAACATAATCTCCCAGGCGAATGTCTTTGCGGCGCAACTCTTCTTCGTTGTGGAGAGTAGAGCGAGTGATAGTGATTCCCGAAAGCTGGACAGGTTGAAGAATGGCCACGGGAGTTAATGCTCCGGTGCGACCAACTTGAATCTTAATGTCAATAAGGCGAGTGGTGGCCTGGCGAGCAGGGAATTTATAGGCGATGGCCCAGCGGGGGAATTTGGCGGTAAATCCTAACCTTTGTTGTTGATCAGTAGAATTAATCTTGATGACAATCCCATCCACATCAAAATCGAGATCATCCCGGTGCTGTTTCCAGTAGTCATAATAAGTGAGGACTTCCTCGACGCTCCGGCAGAGGCGAACATGAGGATTGATCTTAAAGCCCAATTTTTTTAGTAGTTGAAGGTTTTCCCATTGGCTGGGCTGTTGCTGGCCGTTGACAAAAATATAGTAGAGATAAACATCGAGTTGGCGTTGAGCAACTTCGCGAGGATCAAGAAGACGAATTGTTCCGGCCGCAGCATTGCGTGGATTAGCAAAAAGAGATTCTCCTTTTTTTTCTCGCTCTTGATTGATTTTTTCAAAGGAGGCGAAGGGAAGATAAATTTCGCCTCGGACTTCCACTTCCTCTTTTAAGGAGATGGCTAGAGGTAAACTCCGGATAGTTTTAACATTGGCCGAGACATCATCTCCCCGGAACCCATCTCCTCTGGTGATGGCCTGGTTAAAATGACCGTTGCGGTAGATAATGGCGATACCCAAGCCATCTATTTTTAACTCGGCCACAAATTCCAATTTTTCGCCAGGTAAGAGTTTGTCGATTCTCTGGACAAATTCGATAAATTCTTCTTGGCTATAACAATTGTCCAAGCTCAGCATCGGAATAGAATGTTCGACTGAAGGGAAGCTTTCTACCGGCTGCTCCCCAACTCGCTGGGTGGGAGAATCAGGAGTTATAAGTTCAGGGAATTGGCTTTCTAGTTTTTCGAGTTCCTTAACGAGATTATCGAATTCGTAGTCGGAAATTTGAGGATCGTTGTCGACATAGTATTTTTTTTCATGATAGCGGATTTGTTGACGGAGTTTGTCGATCCTCTTGGTTGCTTCGTGCTTAGTGATCCCCACTTTACCACCCTCCTCCCCAAGAGGAACTTAAAATTATTATGTTTAAAGAATTTTTATCTTTTAAGATTAATTATTTTATCCCCAACTTCTGTTTTGTTTGAGCGATGAGTTGATTGAATTTATCGAGGGCGGCTTGCTGTTTAGCTTCCAGATCCTTAATTGCTTGTTGTTCGGCTTCGATTTGCTTGAGCAACTTTTCCATTTCCATTTTTTCTTCTTCAGAGAGCTCTTCTTCTTCCTTGTTTCCAAATTTAGAATTAAAGGTGTTGGTTAAATTTTCCAGATTCTTGGCGCGCGTAGCTAATTCTTTGACTGTTTCATTGTATTGAAGGGTTGGATTTTGGGTGAAGAATAAGCTTTCGGCCAATTTCATGGCTTTTTCAGAATAGGTCTTGGACAAGAAGGCGGCTTGGAGGAGATAGTCGATAGCTTCTTGACTCAGCAAAGGCTTGGTCTTGGTTTGAGCAGCCAGAATGATTCCAATGTTATAGGCCAATTCGCCGCTTTTCTCTTTCGCATAAGCTTGCTTATAATACTTCAACGCTTCGGTTGTTTTACCAGCTCGATGGAGAGCTTTAGCATAATAAACAAGGCTGGGGAAGTCGTTCATGGAAGTGGCAGGAAGCTTAAAAGCTTGGGCGGCTTCGTTGTATTTTTGGCGGTCATATAAAGCCTTCCCGACTTTCTTTAAAGAAGCAATAATTTGGTTATTCTTTAAAATGGAGTAGGAATTAAGATAGGCTTTGACCGCACCATTTAAGTTGCCGGCTTTTTCCATTGCTTGGGCTTGAACGAAATATCCGGCACCTTGAAAGGTCTGCCATTGCTTGGCGGCGTTGGCCTTGTCAGCTTTTGCTTTATTGCTTTGAGCCAATTGAATAATTTGGCTGGCATAACTTTGGGCCTTACTTAGATTTTGGCCCGTGGCCACATAAATGCCAGCCACCTGGATGAGGACTTGGGCTTTAGTCAAACTATCGAGGCCATCAAGAGCGAGAGCTTTTTCCCCATAGTTGACCGTTTCTTGAGGGGTTTTGCCAGGATATTGGAGCAAACAAAGGTTGGCGTAAGCAAAATTTTCATATTTGGTTCCCTGTCCTGCATACTTTCTTATATATTCTTTGAGTAATTGAGCCTTTTGCCCCGGATCTTGGGAGGTCATTGCTTTAATATAAGCTTGATCAGCCTCGGACTGGGCAAAGAAGGAGGAAGGGAGGAATAGAGTTAGAGCAATAAGCACAACAATTATTTTTCTCATTTTGGTCTCTCCTCAAAAATTTTTGGAATCATAGCTTACCAAATGCAAATTGTCAATAAAATATAACCCGCATTCTTAGCCACGTGCCTTTTTTAACCACGTGCCTTTTATAGCCTTTTATAACTAAGACAAAATACTATATAGCAAATTTGGTGCCAAATTCAAGTTGATCCTTAAGAAAATTAATTGTTTAATCAAGGGAAGGGGGTTAAAATAAAAATAGACTTCCATGAAAAAAGAAGAGATTTGTGAAATTTTTTTACAGAGAGTTGGTAAAAGTTTAACAACTAATGAACCCTTGGCTAATCATTGTCATTTTCAGATCGGAGGTCCGGCCGATTTTTTCTTTGTGGCTACTAAGGAAGAAGAGATGCTCGCCGTGGTAAATTTGGCGCGGGAGTGTGACTTGCGCTTCCGAGTAATTGGCGGCGGCTATAATATTCTTTTTGATGACCGGGGATATCGAGGTTTAATCATCAAAAATGGGTTGCGAAAAATTCAGCGGGTGGACTCTTATCGAATTATGGTCCATTCGGGGACGGAGCTGGCCGAGTTAATCACCTTTGGGCAAGATTTCTCACTGGCCGGCCTTGAATTCTTGGCTGGTATTCCAGGAACAGTAGGAGGAGCCGTCTATGGTAATGCTGGTGCCTTTGGGCATGACATTGGAGAATGTGTCGAGAGTGTTCGTCTTTTAAATAGATCCGGCGAGATTATCGAAATTGAACCTCCGCATCTTCAATTCAGCTACCGGTGGAGTAGTCTGAAGAATAGTCAAGACATCATCCTCAGTGTCAAGCTAAAGTTGAAGCCTGGTGAGAAAGAGGCGCTAAAGGCGAAAATTAGCGAGATTCTCAAACAGAGGCGAAATAAACTTCCCTCCCCCACGCTTCCCAGCGGGGGGAGTTTTTTCAAGAATCCCCTTCTTCCCAGTGGCCGCAAAATAGCAGTGGCTCCGCTGCTCGAACAAGTCGGGGCCAAAGGATTGCGGGTGGGAGGAGCGGCTGTTTCTCAGGCCCATGCTAATTTTATCTATAATCTGGGAGGGGCCACAGCTCAAGATGTGCTTAAATTAGCTTCGTCGTTAAAAGAAAGAATTCGCCGCCGTTTTGGCCTGGAACTGGAGGAAGAGGTTATTTTTCTTCCAGAAGATGCTTAATGTGCGCAATTTTTTGGGGGGACAAGACTCTCTTCTTTTCAGCTATTTCCAAGAGGAGATAACTAAGAGAAATGAAAGACCTCTTAACCGAGGGGAAGTCTTTTAGCGCGGCCAACTGTTGAGCCATTGTTTTTAAATCGCCCCTTTGCAAGGGGCCGGTGAGACTCTCTTCTATTCCCATTTCTTGGATATTGTTAATGGTTTGGCAAATAAGAGGCCGCAAAAGAGCGACACTTTCTCTTTGATTCAGTCCCGCTTCTTGAAGGAGAGAGGAAGAAGCATAAATAAGCCCAACCAAATAGTTGGAGGCCAGTGAGCAGGCGGTATGATAAAGTGGTCGTTGGTGGGGAGGCAGGGTAATTAGCTGTCCACCCAAGCTTTCGGCGATTTGTTTAGCAAGGGATAGAGCTTTTTCACTACCGTCAAAAACAAAGAATATTTGATGAAAAATTTCGGGGGGGAGATCTTTTCGAGGAAAGCTTTGCAGGGGATGAAGAGCGCCGGTGGTGGCGCCTTTTTCCTGAAGCTCTTTCAGGATGGTTGAAGAGTAAAGTCCGCTGGTGTGAAATACATATTTACTCGCCCAGTCAAGAGAAAGGGAAGATAGGCGGGAAATCACTTCAGCCAAGTAATCATCCTTAACGGTTAGAAGGATTATTTCTCCCTGGGCGACTGCTTCGGTCAAGGAAGACCTCACTCGGCCGGCGCCGATAATTTGGCGACTTTCTTCGGCTGATTTCCGATGCAAGCTATAAAGGCTTTCCAGTTGAAAGGCAGTGCGGACCAAGGCTCGAGCTAAGCAAGTTCCTAGGCGGCCAGACCCAACCACGGAAAAAGTGATTTTTTTCATAAGGTTAACAGTTTATATTTTTTGGGGATCAATGCTTTCATTAATTAGATCCAGCTCTTTGCCCTAAGGCATTTAGTTTATTTTTTATTTCTTTTTTTGGCTGAATAATTCCACCCAGTGCTGAATTTCTAAGGGAGTAGGTGTTATTGTTTCTTTTTGGTGTTCTAAAAAGCGCTGGTGACGTTTACGGACTCGCTTTAATTCCTGGGCAAATTCAGCCGAAGCAAGCGACTTAAACCCCAACTCACGGGCCTTAGTCCTGATTTCTCGGTCAGTAGTAATGACCCAGAAGTTTTTTTTATTGGTACGATTAGCCAGGATATCGATAATTACCTTATCGGCCTTTTCTCCAGGGGGTGGAAAAAGCACTTCAAGCCGGTCATTGCTTTGAGCCATTTCTTCCAGTTCGGCCTGAGGGGGACCGTCAAAAACAATGATGACTTTAGTTTTCTTTATTTTTTGAAAGATCAGGAGAATTTCTACTACCCATTCTCGCGACTCAGGATTATGGAGGAAAGGAGCGAATAAATAGCCGGTTAGATTATTGCCATCGATTAAATAGGCCATTACCTTCTACCTAGAATTACTCTCGTTTTCTTTTTTCTTCCGAGTTTTAGCTGCCTGTTTTAAACCAAGTTATAGGATTCGCCTTGCTTAAGAATGATTACTTCGGCTCGGTCGCCCACCCTTTTTTTGAATTCGAAAGGATCAGCAGCTACCAAGGGGAAGGTGCCGTAATGAATGGGGATCACTTTTTTTGTTTGGGTAAATTCAACGGCTTTGGCGGCCGAGGGAATTCCCATGGTATAGCGATCACCAATGGGGAGGAAACTGAGGTCAGGCTGGAAAAATTCTCCGATTAATTTCATGTCGTAAGTTAATGCCGTATCCCCAGCGTGATAAAGTGTTTGACCGTCCATCTCCACCACCACTCCGGCCGGGTCACCTTTATCACAAGAATGCAGAGCATTGACCATATGGATAGTTACACCTTTAACTTGGATAGTACCACCAATGTTCATCCCTTCGGCTTCAAGCCCATTTTCTTGGGCCATGACCGCAATTTCATGGATTCCCACCAGAGTTGCTTTGGTCTTTTTACAGATAGTGAAAGCATCTCCCAAATGGTCACCGTGATCGTGAGTGACAATCACTATATCGGCGTGATTGATTTCATCCGGAGTGATTGCCGCGACCGGATTTCCGGTTAAAAAAGGATCAATGATTACGGTCCGGCTCCCTTCGATGTAAACGGCTGCGTGACCCCACCAGGTAATTTTCATCTTGCTCCTCCTTGTTTTATTTTTATGAGCTGGCCTTTTTTATCCGGGAGGCCAGGTCATTCGCCGCCCGCCGAGAAGATGAAAATGCAGATGGAGGACTTCTTGACCTGAATCCGCGGCGGTATTAAGAACGATTCGGTAGCCAGATTCAGCGACTCCTTTCTCTTCAGCAATTTTTCTGGCGACCAGCAGAATTTTTCCCAAGAGAGCTTCTTTTCCGGCGGGGACTTGATTGAGAGAAGAAAAATGCTCCCGCGGGATAACTAAAAGATGCACAGGAGCTTGAGGCTTTATGTCTTCGAAAGCGATGACTTCCTCGTCTTCATAAATAATTTTCGACGGGATTTTTTTGGCGGCAATTTGGCAGAAGATACAATCATCCATTAGCTACTCTCCTCCTCCGGTAAGCGTTCAATATGTGCTCCCAGAGTTTTTAGTTTTTCTTCAATTTTTTCGTAACCTCGGTCAAGGTGTTCCATGTCGTTGATAATGGTTTCTCCATTGGCGATAAGTCCAGCCAGCACTAGGGAGGCCGAGGCCCGGAGATCAGAAGCAATTACCTCTGCTCCAGAGAGAGGGGTTTTTCCTTTGACGATGGCCTTGTCTTGAAAAACTTCAATGTTGGCTCCTAAACGGAGTAATTCATTGACGTGAGAGAAGCGCCGGTCAAAGATAGTTTCGGTGATAATCGAGGTGCCCTCGGCTTGGGTCATCAAGACGGTAAATTGAGCTTGCATATCGGTGGGAAAACCGGGGTAGGGAGAAGTAGTGACGTCTTGAGGTTTTATTTCCGGAGCGCCTTGAACTCTTAAAACGTCAACCCGGTGGGGATGGCGGTGAATTTCTGTGCCAGAAAATTTTAACTTTTCGATGACCGTGGTTAAATGCTCAGGAATTACTCCTTCAAGAGTAATCTTTCCCTGGTTTAAGGCCCCGGCTACCAAGAAAGTTCCTGCTTCGATACGGTCAGGAATTATTTCGTGAGTAGCTCCTCCCAGAGATTCAACTCCCTTGATTTGCATGGTTTCCTCGCCAATGCCATCAATCTTGGCCCCCATTTTAACAAGGAGATGACAGAGGTTCACTACTTCAGGTTCTAAAGAACAATTACGAAGGATTGTTTCTCCCTGGGCTAGGCAAGCGGCCATCACCAGGTTTTCTGTGCCGCCAACAGTCTTCTTTTCGAATTCTATTTCTGTTCCCTTTAGCCTGTTAGTTTCGGCGTGGATGTAGCCGTGTTCTAAAGAAATGAAAGCTCCCATCTTTTCCAGACCATGAATATGGAGATCGATTGGCCGGGAACCGATGGCGCAGCCTCCTGGAAGAGCAACGATGGCTTTGCCATGCCGGGCCAATAGGGGGCCGAGGACGAGAATAGAGGCTCTCATGGCTCGAACGTGCTCGTAGGAAGCTTCATCAGAGCGAATATTTCTGGTCTGAATACTAAGGGAGTCATTTTCAAGGGAATACTCGGCTCCTAAGCCTTCCATTAAGGTTAAAATGGTGAAAACATCTTTGACTAGGGGAATGTTGTGAAGCTGGAGTGGTTCCTTAGTCAAAAGAGAGGCGGCAATCGCAGGCAAAACTGCGTTTTTGGCTCCGCTAATCTTGACCCGACCATGAAGGTGAAGATCATGATTTCCTAGAATCCTGATTTTGGCCATTTTTTCTCATTCTAAAGTAAGCCCGAGAAAAATTCAATAAAACCGCTGGGGCGACAATTATTGCTTGTTTATTTTCTTGGGCTAACTAGGCTCTTTCATTTCTTTGATTAAAGAATATTATAGGGAAAGATATCTTGGGTCCGGGCAGCTTACCTTATCTAAAATTTTATTATTACTTATCATTCGTGTCCCAAAGATATTTCTGCATTTTGGGTAATTTATTGAATTCAATTAAATTACAATGAAATATATCATAATCGATTTGAAACAAAATTCCATTTTTTTATCGTGTAACTTCAACAATATCAACACAAATTTTTCCGTTTAATAAACGTTGGGACTGTAATGATTACTTATGATTACTTATGAACAATGACTTAATTATTTAAAATCCTCATTTGTTTATTGGTAAAGAGGCTAAGATTAATCTCCTTTTTCTCCTTTTTATCTTGAGAATTTTGCTTGGTTACAGCCTTGGGCCTATCAAATTTATGTGATAGTAGAGACAATTATTTTTTTCCCCAACTAATTCCTGAATTTGTAAAGTTGGTCTAAAATAAAGAGCCTGAATCAAGGATTGGTGAATCTATTTAAGATAGAGATAAGACAAACTTCAAATTCGCGGATTCTATCTAAGATGCGGGTAATTCTGAATTACCAGATGGTAAAATTTAATAGATAGAAAGATTAGAAGATGTGGACATGGTTATTTTTACCCTTGCTTATTTTCTTAGCTCGAGTTATTGATGTAACTCTTCAGACCTTGCGGATAATCTTTATTTCTCGAGGGTTGAAATATATTGCTCCATTTGTGGGTTTTTTTGAAATTTTAATTTGGCTGTTGGCCATTCAACAGATCATGATTAATCTTCATAATCCTCTGTGTATGTTAGCCTATGCTGCTGGATTTGCTATGGGGAATTTTGTCGGTCTAAGTCTGGAACAGAAATTATCCATGGGGACCGTAATTGTTCGATTGATCACCACTAAAGATATTTCTCCTCTCAAAGAAATTTTAAATTCTCGGAAGTTTGGCTTGACGACGATTAGCGCTCGGGGAGCTAAAGGACCCGTTCAAATTTTATACATTGTAGTTCGCCGGGAGAGTCTGCCTGAGCTTGTTCCCCTCATCATGAAATATCACCCCAAAGCATTCTATACCATTGAGGATGTTTCTAAGGTTAGTGAGGGAATATTTCCCGAAAGAAAGAAAAATTTGGGATTCAAAGAATTGATACGGCGTTCCTTCAGCCGTAAATGCAAATAATTCCTATCAAGGTAGACTTGACTAAGACAAGTTAAAATTAAAAAGAGGTTAGAATCACGGCCATTAGGCCGGTCAGAAAAACGCCATCAAAAGTCCCTGCCCCTCCAATGGAAGCCACGGGGGCTCCAAGATTTGAGATCTTCTTTAGATTCATCAAGTCTGCCCCGATTAAAGTGCCTAGGGTTCCGGAGGTATAAGCAATAATCGGGGCTGCTTGGGGATGAAGAACTAGTTCAAAAAGAAGACCAAGGGCGGCGGCCATTAAAGGTGGCAAAAGAGCTGGGGTGGCAATCCCGACACCTCTTATTGGGCGAGCAATCTTATGGACGAAAAGAGACATAATCAAGGTAGAAATGGCTATTTCCGGAAAAAAGGCTAACCATTTCAGAATAAGATAGATAGAGATTAAGGTGGGAATTATGGCCCCACCAACATTCACAGCGATGGTCATTTGCTGGGTGTAACTGCTGCGCGGAATTTTGAATTTCCAACCGAAAAAGTCAATAATTTGTCCCGGCCTTTCGACTTCAGCAACATATTTTTTTACGGGGATATTAACCATGCTTCCTAATAAAATTAAGAAAAGAAGAGAAAATAGAGCATCTTTAGGAATTCCGAGCTGGTCGAAGGCAAAACTAATTAGCCCAAGATGAAGGAAGAAAAAAAGAAGGCCAATGATAAGCAGATAGAAGAAAAAAATAAGAAAGATGAAAGGAAGGAAGAACATAGAGGAATTATAATTTAAGCGCGTAAATTATTCAAAGCATTGTCCTATTTTCTGATAAGTGAACATTTTTGATGTGGTGATAATATTGAAAAGATTCAAAAAGCCCAAGGTTTTTCAAGACCTCAGAAAAATATATTTTAAACCTTTATTCCATTTTTGCTTTCTTCAAAATATATCTTTGTTTGGCTGAATATTTTTGCCTTTTGGATCTATTTTGAGAGAAGCATCTCCAAAACTGTGATGGAAAAATGGTGATAGGCACCTTATTTTGGCCTGGGACGTTGCCAAGACAACTGGCAGATATAGCGCCGGTCACCATTTTTCCCTGCACGAGAACAAAAATGAGAGATAAATATTTTGTGTGTCTTCATTTTTTCTCCTCAACCAATGTTTATAAATTAAATTAAAGCCATTACCTTGGCTATCTCAGTTTTGGAGAGGCTTGCTGGTTTAAGGGGGATGTTGAATATTTATCTTAATAATAAAAAATAATAAAAATTAAAATATTTTGACAAAACCATGGAGAATAGTGTAACCATAATTTCTTGTTTTTTTCATGTAATTAAATAGTTGCAAAAATGCGAGTATAGAAGAAAGCCTTTGAGAGGTGTTAACAATTTAAAAAATATAAGGAAGCTTTAGAAAGTAATTGGGGAAAAGGAAAATACTATTGAAATGGATTGAGTTGACAAGATTTTTTACTTTGATTTGGTGTCTGCTGTTAACCATCGGGAGCGTCTTTAATCAAGAGATAACCTCAGAGAATTTAATTCTGAGAGTGGGGCCTTCTGTTGAAATAGATGGGCAACTTCAAGATGACGCCTGGACGAGAGCAATTCCGGGAGAAGAAATATTAGTTCCTCATCCTGACCGGGATCAAACAGTGAAAATTAAGACTCAGGTTTTTCTAGGTCAAGATGGGAACTTTCTTTATATTGCCTTTGTTTGCAACGATCCTACTCCTGAGAAAATAATGGCTGAAGTTAAAGCTAAAGATGGAGAATTACGAACTGATGATTCTGTCTATCTTTTTCTCCTGGGAGGGACCGATCAAGATTATATTTATTTTTTCGGGCTCAATCTTTTAAATACCAAATTGGATGGGCGTCTGAGTTTAATCGATGGGAGCAAAGACTTGGCGTGGGACACTCAGTGGTTCTCGGGAGTTCAAAGAAGCGAAGGAGGATGGACTGCAGAAATGGCCATCCCTCTGGAGCCTTTTCTTCCCCCGGGAGAAAAAGCAGAAATAAATATGCTTGTCTCCCGAGTGGTTCCTCGATTAGATCCTGTTTTCTGGGGGGGGCCTCTGGAGCCGGCTTTTTCTTTAGAGCAGATTAATCTTTTGCAACCCATAACTATTATTAAGAAAGAAAAGAGGTTCCGAGGAAACAGCTTTCTTTTATTCCGACAAACGCCAACTGAGGGATCACCTTTAGGAGGGGGGCTTGACCTGGGTTATAACTTTTCCCCTTTAATTTCGGCCGAGGTTACCCTTTTTCCTGAATTTGGCTTAGTTGAACCTGATGAAGAAAGATTAAATTTTACTCCTTATGAACTAAAAATTCCTGAAAAAAGAAGTTTTTTTCAAAGTTTGGCTGGGGAGGACCAGTCAGTGTTTGACCTTTTTTATTCCAAAAGGATACGAAAAATTCAGGCGGGAGCAAAGGTAAAAGCTACCTTTCCAGGGAGTGAGATATTTTTCTTATCCACCTTGGGCCCCCAAGACGATATCAGCCAAGTCCCTAAAGCCAGCTATCATTTTGGACGAATTAGCCTCTCTCCCCGCTCGTGGTTTTCTTTGGGATTAACCGGAAGTGCCCGGGTAGACCGGGAAGATAAATGGGGCAGTTTGGCCTTTGATTGGGTCCTCAAGATTTCTTCTCATTTTAATCTTCAAGGGCAATTTGCCCAAAGCTATGGTCAAAAAAAAGAAGATTCCTCCGCTTTAGGAGCTTTTATTAGCTATCAAAGCGATCCCACTTATTTTAAATTGGGGTTTTTACGAATAGGGAGAAATTTTGGGGATAATCTAGTCAAAGTAGGTTATATTCCTGATGATAATCGCCAGGAAATAAAAACAGAATTAGTCCATAAATTTAATTTAGGGCGAGGCGTTTTTAATTCGTTTCATGTGGCCGGAAAGGGTGATGTCTATTGGGGATTAGACAATACATTACGGAGTTGGTCGGCCGAAACCAAAGTTTCTCTTGAGTTTAAATCTTTTTGGAGTATCGGTGTTTCCTATCGAAAGGAGTATATGCTCAATGAATTATACCCAGCAGATTATCCGGGTCTTGAAGATAAAATTGATCTTGACCAATGGCGAATCTATCAAGAGTCATTAGGAGAAATTTCTCTTTTTGATTCCAACTATTTATTTAATTTATTTAACCCGGTGGTCGGGACCCATTATTACCTTTATTATGGGAAACCGGAATACTGGACCAATAAAACCTCTTTATTTTCTTATTTTGATAGGGGCCCAGGAGGACGCTTCCAATTGGAAGTTAGATTTGGCCAGTTTTTAGCGCGGGGGTTTACTTTGTTTAGATTGTACAAAGATTTCTCCATCAGCCAGACTCTCTTTCTCGAATATTTTCTTTATTATCTAGATTATAGTTTTGAAATTTCTCCAGTATATAAGAGTGCTAATATTCATGTCTTGAAAATTAAAAATAAATTATCGGATCTGCTCGATCTGAGTTTATTCTTCCAGGCGAATACGGCCTTAGATAAGATTACCCTTCAACTGCGGGCTAAGTATGCTTTCTGGTCAGAACACGGAGTGGCTGAATTTGTTTATCAAAGGGGCTCGAGTTTTTATCGGGAAGTTAACGAGAATGACTCTGCCTTTTTAAGTTTTAGCTATCGATTTTAGAACTTCTCTCCTGACCGATGACAAGTAGAAATTAAAGCTGACGTTTATTTCTGGAAAGAATGACATTTTAAGTGGTTAGGGAAGCTAGGGCAGTGGAAATAACTATGAAATCGTGATGGCTGGCCACGTTCTTATTCAACGATTGTTAGGCTTTAATCAAGAAGAAATAAAACAATGGCTCATCGCCTTAGTGGATAGCCGGAAATGTAATGGCTGTCCTCTGCAGCCCGGCGAAGATGTTGAGAACATATTGGATCGACGTTGCCAAATTAATGTTGGAGCCCCCTTGTCTTTGGCCATTCGATTATGCTCGGCCCTAATTGCTGGGCGGGAATATAATCGCCGTCAGCTAGTTGATTGGCAGAAAATCCCAGGCATTCTTTGCCCTTGACAGGCTGAATTTGCTTGTGATAAAAGGATTATGAAGTGGAGAAGATTAGCGTTTTTTCCTTAGACATAAATTTTCAACTTTAATTTAATCTAACTTTTCAACCAAAGGAGGCAATATGCGACTTCTTTTTGTTGGTTTTGGGACAGTTGGACAGGGATTGGCTGAATTATTGTTGGAGAAAAAAGAGATATTGACGAAAGAATTTGGCTTAACTTGGCAAACAGTGGGTATTTTAGATAAAAAATTAGGAAATGTAGTAGCTCCCGAGGGACTGGATTTACAAGAAGCATTAACAGCAGCGCAAAATCAGAAATTGCTGGAAGGGGTGAGGGGAGAAAGAATTTCAGGGGAAGCAACAGAGCTTATTTCCGGGCTTGAGGCCGATGTCTTGATCGAGGTGACCTACACAGATATCAAAACAGGAGAACCGGCGGTAACTCATATCCGCCAAGCTTTAGAAAAGGGGATGCATGTGGTCACCACTAATAAGGGCCCGGTTGCTCTTTTCTATGAAGAATTAATTGATATTGCGCGGGCTAATAATGTCCATTTTTTATTTGAGGGCACGGTAATGAGTGGGACACCAGTTCTTAATCTTTTTCGAGAAACGTTGATTGGGTGTGAATTTCAAGAAATAAAGGGAATATTAAATGGAACAACTAATTACATTCTAACCCGCATGGAAGAAGGACTTTCTTATGAGGATGCATTAAAAAAAGCCCAAGAATTTGGATATGCTGAGGCTGTTCCGGATGCCGATGTTCTGGGGTGGGATGCCTTGGCCAAAGTTACAATTTTAGCTAAAGTTGTCTTTGGCTCCCGAGCTAAGCCGTTTGATTTCCCCTGTGAAGGAATTACTTCCATTACCTCTAGTGCGGTGGTGAATGCGTTGTCCCGGGGAAAGCGTTTCAAATTAATCGGGCGAGTTTGGCGAGAGAGAAATCTTGTCAAAGCGGAAGTTGCCCCCGAAGAAATTGATATCAATCATCCTTTGGGAAGTGTAATGGGGGCAACTAACGCTTTAACCATCTTAACCGATTCTTTAGGCGAGATAACCGTCATTGGACCTGGAGCCGGTCGCCGCGAAACAGGCTATAGTCTCCTTAATGACCTACTGAAAATTGCCCGTGAGCAGGCCAGATAGCCAGTCCCAGCGAAAAAATCTGGTGGTTTATCTCTGTGGATAGGTGGCTGAGGCCGCTTTTCGTAATCTATCCATGATTGCTCTTCCCAACCCCTCTTCAGGAACAGGTTCGGCGATGATAATATCGACTTTGGCCTGGTCAAGGCGATGAAGAGCGGCAAACAGATTAGCCGCTGCTTCTCTTAAATTTCTCGAGGGGGAAAGGATTTCTACTTTATAAGCGGAAATGTTTGCCGGCGCTGAGCTAAAGGCTAAATATCCAATTTTTAGTTTCGAGGGCAGTTTTAAGTTATCGTGCTTGATAACCAGGGTGGCTCTTGGGGCGTAGTGGTGGGTGAGTTGACCGGGAGCTAGTGGTTTCGGGGAAGGCGGGGCAATTCTAACTGGCCCTATAATTTTTTCAATTTCTTCGAGAGGGACTCCTCCAGGTCGTAGCAAAGTGGGCTTTCCGGTGAGGTCGAGCACGGTTGATTCAATCCCCACAGGAGTTGGGCCTCCATCAAGGATTAAATCAATTTGCGAGCCGAGTTGCTGGGCGACATGAGAAGCGGTGGTGGGACTAAGGAACCCGAAGAGATTAGCACTTGGCGCAGCAATGGGTCTTTTGGCCTCTTTAATGAGAGCTAGAGCAACAGAGTGGTTAGGCATCCTCACCGCAGCCGTATCAAGTCCGGCCGTGACTAGCTCGGGAATCTTGGGGGATTTTAATCCGATTAAAGTTAAAGGTCCCGGCCAGAAAGATTCGATAAGAGGAAGGGCAACGTCGGGTCGCTGACGCCAGATGAGATTAAGATCCTCAACGGAGGCAATATGGATGATGATAGGGTCAAATTCTGGTCGTTTTTTCACTTCAAAGATACGGGCCACCGCTAGGGAATTGAAGACATCGGCCCCGAGTCCATAAACTGTTTCAGTAGGGAAAGCCACTAATCCCCCTTGGGTGATAGTTCTAGCGGCAATTTTGATGTTCGTTTTATTGGCCGGTAAGATCCCCATCGTTATTGCTCACTATAGGTTAATATTTTTTTGTTTTATTGCTTAATCTCCCAGACTTTTTTTGTTTTTTCAGGGCCATCATTAACTGCCGAGATCTAGCAGTCCTTGCTTGAATTGTGATTTGGAATAAATCTGCTTTTTGTTTTTAAGCCTAAATAATTAAATAAAATTTTTATTGCGGAATTGTTTAGAGCTGGCCAAGCTTTATTGATTGTTTGTTAAAGCTTGATCATCATTTTCGATAATTGTTTTCTTGTGGTCTTGATATTTCTTAATCCGGCGCGCTAATTCATTATCCTTAAGAGCGAGGATTTTCGCTGCGGCCAGAGCTGCTTGTTCTGGTTCTAAGACCACAAGGGGGCACACTCCAGAGGGCATCCGAAGGCTGGAAAAGATATCTGCTCCGCCAAATTTGTCGCTGTAAGGAGGGCAAGCGATGACGGGCCGGGCAGTTTGAGCATCAACAAAGGCGCTTAAAGCATTACTTCGTCCCGCAACAGTGATGAAGACCACCTCTTCTGTCTCGTATTCTTTGATAATTTCTAAAACTTTAAGGGGTACTTTATGGGCTGAAGCGATTCTCATCACCATGGGGATTCCCAGTTCTTCAAGGAGAAGAGCGGCCTTTTTCGACCATTCTAAGTCGCCCTTGGAACCCATAATAATGATGACTTTCATTATCTTTCTCCCCACCAAGAATTTGAGGAATAAAAAACGACGGGAGAGAAACTCTCCCGTCGTGGGTAACCTACTCCCGAAAAGAGGTTAATTCTGGTTTTTGATAAACTCTTCAACCCAATCAGTAGTGATACTCTTTGGCCTTTCAATGGGCAAACCTAAGGCCCGGTCCCAACAAAGTGAAGCGAGTACGCCAAGAGCTCGGGAGACTCCGAAAAACACGGTGTAGAAATCGTACTCTTTAACTCCGTAGTGAAGCAAAAGACATCCGGAATGAGCGTCAACGTTAGGCCAAGGATTCTTAGCTTTTCCATGCTCTTGAAGAATAGGCGGAACAACTTCGTAGAGATCACTGACGACTTTGAATATTTCATTATCAGGTAGGTGCTTAAGGGCGAATTCTCTTTGAGCGACATAGCGAGGATCGGTTTTCCGCAGGACAGCGTGTCCGTAGCCGGGAATAACTTGTCCCGCATTGAGAGTATCCCAGACATACTGCTTGAGTTGTTCCTTAGTTGGTTTAGAACCGAGTTTTTCGATGAGCTCCATAATCCAGCGGAGAACTTCCTGGTTAGCTAGCCCGTGGAGAGGACCGGCCAGCCCGTTCATGCCCCCAGATAGGGACAGATAGGCATCGGAAAGGGCGGAACCGACGAGATGAGTTGTATGGGCTGAAACATTTCCTCCCTCGTGGTCACTATGGAGGACCAGGTAGAGTCGCATCAGTTCTTTAAACTCTTCATTTTCTACGCCTAACATGTGGGCAAAATTTCCTCCCCAGTCGAGAGTTGGATCAGGAGGAATGTGTTCGTCGTTTTTATAGATGCGACGGTAGATAAAAGCAGCAATTCGGGGCAACTTGGCCAGTAGATTCATGACGTCTTCAAACATCGGATCCCAGTATTCAGTTTTGGGCATCCCTTCACGATAACGCTGAGCAAAGAGCGACTCTTTCTGAAGAGCGAGAATACCCATCGAAAATTGAGTCATCGGGTGAACATCTTTGGGGATGGATTTCAAAACCTCGAGGACATACTCAGGCACCTCTCCTCTTTGTTGCCATTCCTTGGTGAGTTCCCGGACATCTTCTTCGCTAGGAAGATCACCAGTAAGCAGTAAATAAAATATTCCTTCGGGCAGAGGTTCTTCACCACCAGGAGCCTTAGGGAGCTTTTGGCGAAGTTCGGGGATGGTAAAACCCCGGAAGCGGATGCCTTCATAGGGATCTAAAGCAGAGGTTTCTGTTACCAAACATTTGACCCCTCTCATGCCTCCATAAGCTTGGGCCACTGACACATCTGAAATCTTGATTTCCCCATGCTGTTTGGTCAAAGTGCGTACTCTTTGACGCATGGGATCGATCTTGGCCGCAAACTTTTCTTTTAATGATGCCATATAATCCTCCTTTGGAGTTTATTTGTTATTGTTATTTTTAATTAAAAAAATCACCCACTTGCAATATATCATCCTTGGGGAAAAAATGTCAATTTAATTTTGTTGAATGTTATTGACATTTATGACGTAAGATTATTTACTAAAATAAATTTTATCTTACCAGGAGAAAGAAATGGAAATTTTACTCTTCCTTTTGATTGTAGTTGGAGTTGTTCTGGTCGGGGGGATTGTCATCTACAATCGTCTGATCACCATCCGTAACCGGTGTGATAATGCCTGGGCCCAGGTGGACGTTCAATTACGCCGGCGTTATGACCTGATCCCCAATTTGGTTGAAACGGTTAAAGGATATGCCCGACATGAAAAAGAAGTTTTTGAAAAGGTAACCGAAGCCCGAACCAAGGCTATTAACGCCCAGACGGTTAGAGAACAAGGTCAGGCTGAAAATATGTTGACTGGAGCCCTTAAATCTCTGTTTGCGGTGGTGGAAAATTATCCCGATCTAAAAGCCAATCAGAACTTCTTAATGCTGCAGGAAGAATTAGCTGGAACGGAAAGCAAAATAGCTTATGCTCGTCAATTTTATAATGATATGGTGATGAAGTTTAACATCAAGCTGCAAGTCTTTCCTTCTAATGTGATTGCCCGGCTTTTTAATTTCCAAGAAAAAGAATATTTTGAAATTGAAGAAGAAGAGGCTCGTGAACCGGTCAAGGTTTCTTTTTAAAAAAAATCTCTCAAGATGAGGAGCCTCTGGAGGTGGCCAATAAAGCCACCGCCCATCTATTCATTGTGAATCCCTTAGAAAAGATTCAGGGCCGCGTAAACAGATTATTCCAGACTCACCCTCCAGTGGAGGAAAGGATAGCGGTTTTAGAGAAAATGTCTTTTATTTCCCATCGAAAGTAATCAGGGAATTAGTGGTGGTGGCTGGAAGGAAATAATAGATGTGGCCAGCTTATACTGAAGAGTAAGGCCTTCTGTTATTTTTGCCTTTTCCTTGGATTATTTCTAGTTTCTTTTGGAGAGTTGGGAAGGTTCCTAAAGGAAGGCTTGACAAAAGAAGGGAAAGAATTTAATATTTTTCCATCTTCCCCCTGGTGGGGCCGTAGTTCAGCCTGGTTAGAACGCCGGCCTGTCACGCCGGAGGTCGCGAGTTCAAGTCTCGTCGGCCCCGCCACTTTCCTCCCTGATAAAAGCTTGTTTTTGCTAGAGGTTAAATTTACCAGGAAGCTTTTATTCCTAACCTCAAGGAACGAGGAATTTGGAGTTCTAAGGCATAGCGCTGCCCCCCGGAGAATACGTACTCAGAGAGCTCACTGCCAAAGTCCAGAAGATTGTGAAGGGAAGCATAAAACTCAAGCTGTAATTCCGTTAGAGGCCATGAATAAGAAAGCTGAAGGCTGACATCGGAAAGGTAATCTTCCCTTGGCCCGCCTTTAACGCCTTTTTTATTTTCGGCTTGGATAGTTTGGAGAGTTAGAATTACTTCCTGGTTGAGGAGATAAGAATCAATAAAGGCGAAGGGATTTCCATCGCGATATTTTAAGGTGGCACTGAGAAAAAGACGAGGTCTTAGATAAAACCCAAAAAACATTTTACCAACAAAAGCCCGGTCCCCGTCTACTCGGCCGTAGCCATTTATCCAGGTGTTGGGCGACGCTTGGCTTTCGTCGATGATGCCGATGTCATTAGCGGTGGGCCCATTACCGAAAGCAGTGTAGCCCATTCCTAAATGAGCCATAAATGAAAAAGAGAAAAACCAATTCTTTTCTTTCTGGCCCCAAAGGTGAAGAAGAAGTTCGGCATAGAAGGGTTTTTCGCCGAAGGAATAATTACTGAAAATGAATTGAGTAACGGGCTTATCGAGAATGAAAAGCGATTTATCTCCCAGCGGGGAAAAATGCCCATAGTTTTCTTTATAGTGAACCCAAAAATTATTTTTTGTTTCTTTGATTGAACCTTGGAGCTGGAGGGTAAAGGCGGCGGAAAGGGAGCTTTGGAAAATAGCCAAGAGGCGATGGTTAAATGGAGCCTTGAGTTGAGAAGAGACCAAATGGCTAGCTCCTCTGGTTAAGCGATAAAGCGGTCCTTCTTCCCCCACCTGGAAATTTTTATCCTGGTTATGATCCGACCAATAATATATTTGGCCTAAGGGTCTGTTGTTCTCTAAAAAATAATTGACATTTTCTCGTATTTCCCAAGGGATTAAGCCGTAAGCTACAAAAATTCGATTACGCCTTTTCTCGAAGAAAGCTAATCCGAAGTCAAAACCAGACTGCCAAAAATGAAGGTTATTTTCCGCAGGGGCAAAATGAAGCCAAGAGGGTTGAAAAAATAACTTTAAGTAAAAAGAAATATCCCGGTGCCAAGAGTAATTCGCCTGCAGACCAGAGCGAAAATAGCCATTGCTATTCTGCCAATCTTTATCTCCTTGCCAAATAATGACTTGGTATGGTTTGTTGTTAAAAAGAAGAGGGTTGAATTGGTGGGAAGCTTCTTTCCCTGTTAGATTGGTCTGTTTTAGGGAGATATAAAATTGACCTTTAAGAGAGGACCCTAAGTTAAAAGAGAAGGGCAGGGTAAGGTCAAAACGCCAAGTTTTTGCCTGGAATTCCCCCCATTTTTCAAAGGGAAAAAATCCCTCGCCATCATTATCCATTAATTCCTTGGCCAAGTTTATTGTTTGGGGATTAAGGTTGTTTTTTTCCCTGAGAAATGAGAGTCTGGCTCTGAGCCAGGAGCTAGAAAAATTAAGGCCAGAAAAAATTGAATTGCGATGGGAAGAAAGAGTTTCTTGGGGAAGACGGCCAAGCTCTGCCGTTAGGTTTTCTCGAGAGATATGATTAATAATGGTTAAGAATTCGCAATCAAAAGCCGAGATTTTTTTCTTCGCTTGGACCAAAAAAAGAGTAAGCTCTCCTGGTTCCTTAAAAAACTGGTGGAAGTGATTGAAATCGTTAAATTGACGTTCAGCTCGAAAATAAGTTGCCCCTAAGGTTAGTTCAAGAAAAGATAAGGCGGGGCGGCCAACTAAATCAACTAGCGTGTTGTGGGTGAATTGGCGACGGATGGAAGATAATAGATTGTCTCTTTCTTCAGTGGTCGCATGAGGTTGCAACATAAATGTTGCTCCGGGGATCATTCCACCCATATTTGGCCAAACATGGGAAACATGCAAGGCTAGTGAAGAGGAGGAAAGAGGGGGAGTTCCGAGGCAAAAGTTCATTCCCGACCAAGAAGATAAGGGGGAATTGCGGGCAAGTTGAAGTTGACTCACTAGGCCGAGAGGCGGAATGACTCCCGGGGTGCCGGGATTAAGAGATGAAGAAGTGGGAAATTGATTGACCGACCAGGAAAACTGGGTGATAGAGTCACCTTCGAAGTATACTCGTGGTGGATCAAGCAGGGCAAATCCGTTGCTTTCTTCGATTAGAAACGTGGTGGCTGGAGCTAGATTTTCAAAAAAAGTGGGAAAATAGAAACCACCCGGAATCATTTCCATCTGAAATCGGCTTAAAGAGAAAGTGGTTAAAGAAGACAGAGGAGAGGCTTCTCTTGGAGAAGGGAAAGGACTGGTTAAGAACAGGATGGTAGCTAACAGGAAATGAATCATAAAAATAGTCTTTTTTTATCGTTCGGTCCTGAAGTCAGGCATCATTTATACCAAAGCCAGTCCAAGAAGTAAAGTTGGTGACCGTTTCCTTTAAAGGGCTTAAATTTTAGGAAAATGTCTGGTTGTTAACCTTTTGGATCGGGAGCGGTAGGCCCCATAGGTTGAATTGAGGGGCCAGGAATAGCCATATTTTAGAGAAAGTTAAACTATTTTATAGGCAAATGAAGTTTCCTCTAAGACTGATGGGGCCAAATTTGGAGACTAAAATTAGACTTAGCATTTAATGAGAGGGAAAATAAAGGTTAGTGGTTGAGATTATAATGAAGAGGTAAGGGAAATAAATTCTCGGGTTTGACAGTTTTTGCTTTTCTCCCTTATAATTGAAAAGCAAAGCCCTTAAAGAGCAGAAATCAGGGGGCGAAAAGGGTTCGACGGAGGCAATGAGATAGAGGCTGCATGCCGAGGTCCCACCTACCTCGTAAAACTGGTGGAACCAAAGAAGTGCAGAAACTCTGCCTGTTGCTGCCTAATTGAAGGCATGCCGTCTCTCCTGGGTTTTCCTGCGACCCTTGAGAGGCGCCGGTAAGCAGGATAGCAACTCGGGTTTGCCTTGAGCCTGGGAAGCGAAACCTAATCAAGGCTAGCGGTTCGGTGCCTTTCCTCTTCGGGAGCTGAATCGTGAAAATAAAGAAGAGGATAAGCATGTAGAGGCCTCGTGTCGAAGGCCTTCGGACGCGGGTTCGATTCCCGCCGCCTCCATTTTGGAGATTTTGAATTTAACCCGAAGGACGATTATTAAATTGATAAAGAAACCACAAGCAAGAAGAAGAAAAGAGGAGCCAAGGTGAAAAATAGGCAAAAAATAGTTAAATCTATATTTTTTGCCTATTTGATTCTCTCTTATCTCGTTTGTCTGAGCTTGGCGAGAGGCGATTTAGGCTCATCTTCCTCGTATCTAAGAGTCAGAGTTGAGGATAAAAAACAATACACTCAGGTTTTATTTTCTAGCGATCAAAAAATAAGTAGTTTTGTTGAACAGTCGGGCAATTATCTTCTCATCCATTTGCGTTTGCCTCGTAATAGTCGGTTTATTAAAGAGCCTTTTACTAGCCAGATAGTTAAATCGATCGGTTGGGCGAAAAGTGAAGAAACATTTTTGGTGACTCTACAGGTCAAGGGGGCTAAATATAAACATGAAACGTATTCGCTGGATGATCCTCCTCGATTAATTCTGAATATCTATCCTTCTGAGGGGAGCAGCATTGTTACTCCCGAGTCATCCCCTAACACTTCTGTTTCTCCCTTGGCCCCAGAGGGCCCACCTCCGGAGGCTCGGAGGTCACTTTCTTCGGCCATCAGAACAATTGTCATTGATCCTGGTCATGGGGGAACAGAAAGTGGGGCGCAAGGCAAATTAGGCTCGTTGGAAAAAGATATTACTTTAGATATTTCCTTTAAATTGAAAGAAATAGTCAGCCGCAACATGGCTTATCGAGTTATTTTAACGCGCGAAGAGGACCTGGATGTTCCTCTCGACACCCGCGCGGCAATCGCCAATAATAATCGGGCTGACTTATTTGTGAGTATTCATGTTAACAGTTCTTTCCGCCCCCATGCTCATGGCTCGGAAGTATTTTTTTTGAGTTTGAATGCTACTGATGAGGAGGCCCGTCGGTTAGCTTATTTGGAAAATAACTCCTCGGAATTGGAAAGTAAAATAGCTGATCCTGAAAATGAAGAGGACATCAAAATGATTCTCTGGGATATGGCCCAAACTGCCTACTTAAAACAGAGTAGTCTCTTAGCTGAAAGTATTCAGCGGGAACTAAATGCCCTGCTTAGTACTGCTAACCGTGGTATTAAACAAGCGCCTTTTAAAGTGTTAACTGGAGTAGCTTGCCCGGCTGTTTTGGTGGAGGTGGCTTTTATCTCTAACCAAGAGGAAGAAAGGAAATTGTTAACTGAAGAATTTCAGACCAAGGTGGCTGAAGCCATTTTTCGCGGAATCCAAGATTTTTTGAGAGCTTATTCACCCCATTCTAATTCTTGATGAACCACAAAGGAGAAGCGGCTAACCGCATCTTGATAAATAATTGCCTTAATTCTTTAGAGATGAAAAGGTGGCTGTAATTTTATCGCTAATAGGAAGAAGATGACTCGCAAACAATTATCTTTTCTCGTAATCCTGGCTAGTTCTCTGGTTATAATAGCGATTCTTTTCTTAACTACCGGCGAAGGAGAAAAATTAATAAAAAGAAGAGCTGGTGTTGAGGAGGCTAACCTACCAATGGGGGCTGTTGAAATTCCCACCCAAAAGATAACCTTGTTTTTTCTTGGCGAGGAAGATTCCTTGCTCCATCCCGAGGAAAGAGAAATTCGTCAAACTGCTTCGGTGGTTGAAGCAGCTCGTCTAGTGGTCAATGAGCTTCTCCGGGGATCTCAACAGGGATTAATTAGTCCTTTTCCCCCCCGAGTCAAGCTAAGAGAAATTTACCTTACCGATAACGGTTTGGCTTATGTGGATTTTTCCCGGGAACTAAGCGAGACTCACTCTTTAGGAGCGACTTCGGAGATGATGGCAGTTTATGCCGTAGTTAGCTCTCTTACTTATAATTTCAAAGAAATTAAAAAAGTTTTTTTCTTAATCGATGGTCGGGAGCGAGAAACTTTAAGTGGCCATGTTAATTTAAGACGTCCCTTTACTCCCTTGCCGGAATTGATTGCCTCTTCTGATAACAAGGATTAGTCTGGCATTTATAAATATGAGTCGTTTACCTAAGGTCGTTATCGTTGGCTATCCTAATGTTGGCAAATCGACGCTCTTTAATCGCTTGTTGAAGCAAAAAAAATCTTTAGTCCACCATTTACCAGGAATGACGCGGGATGCAGTTTCGGCCTATTGTACCTTGGATGATCGGGCCTTTGTTTTGATTGACACAGGCGGTTTCTTTGACCATACTCATGATCCTCTTTCTTCCTTAGTTCGCCAAAAGGCTTGGGAGGCTTCCCAGGAAGCTGACCTGATAATTTTGGTTATCGATGCTAAACGGGGAATAATTCCTGGTGAGGAAGAATTATATGTTCAGCTTAAAAAGCTAGATAAACCGTTGCTGATTGTCGCCAATAAAGTCGATTCGTTGGAAGAAGAGAAGAAGTTAATTGGGGATTTGTTTCGGTGGGGAGAGGTGATTCCTCTTTCAGCTGAGCACAAGAGAAATTTGGATGAGTTAGAGAAATTTCTTTTAAATTTTCTTCCCTCAAAACTAACCGAGACCACGTCTGAAAATTCCCTGCGGATTGCTTTAGTGGGCCGAATAAATGTCGGCAAGTCATCCCTTGTTAACCGGTTGGTGGGAGAAGAGCGATTGCTGGTTAGTGAAATACCAGGGACAACCCGGGACCCTACTGATACTCTTATTCGTCGCTACCGAAGGCAATATACTTTGGTCGATACAGCCGGAATTCGCAAGTTAAGTCGGACTAAGGATGGTCGGGAAAAAGTGGGAATAATCTGGTCCCAAAAGACCATTCAGAAAGCGGATGTTATCTGCCTGGTTCTTGATGCTGAAGAATTTCCGACTCGTCAAGATACAGCCATTGCTCATCTGGCCTATGAGAGTGGTAAACCTCTAATTATCGCGGTCAATAAATGGGATTTAATTGCTCAAGAAGTGAAATCAACCGCTCTTTTAGAGAAGATAATTAGAGACAAGTTGGATTTTGTTGCTTATGCACCCATAATCTTTATCTCGGCTCGGACGGGAAGAAGGGTGGTTAAAATTCTTGACTTGGCTGATGAAGTTTACCAGCAGGGATTAAGGAAAATCCCAACCTCCCAACTAAATCAATTTATGCACCAGTTAATTGTTGAACATCCTCCCCTCTCTAGAAATAAAAAACGGTTAAAACTTCGCTATATGACTCAGGTAGGAGTCCTCCCTCCTTCTTTTTTAGTTTTTACTTCCTCCCGTCTTTCCTTGGCTCCCTCATATGAAAAATTTTTCCTTCATCAGTTGGGAAGACATTTTAATATTGTGGGAACACCTTTACGGCTCTATTTAAAAAGAGAAGCAACCCAAAAGAAAAGATAAACCCTTCGGGTTCCAACCAAAACATCTGGCAAGCGTTTTGATAATAAGTAAATTCAACTCTCCCTATTTAATTTTCCTTGGTTTAATTGACAAATTATTAGTCAGAGAATGGCCAGGTAATTGCTAATAGTAGTGAAATTATATAAAAAAGCTGCTTTTCTTTGTGCTTTTAACAAATTTATAAAAGAGAGAATCCTTGACTTTGAGGCTAGTTTCCTTTATAAAAAAGAATCGCGGTTACTTTAATGAACCACTTTTAAATTAATAAATTATATGCTGTTTTTAAGGAGGTCATGATGTCACGAAAAGGAGTTGCCCCTTTCCTGATTACTTTAGGTCTGCTTATTTTTCTCGTCAGTTGGAGTGGATGTTCAAAACTAAATGTTAATTATTTAAAGGGAAATTATCATTTTAACCGAGCCAATCATCATTTCACCGAAGGCTTGTATCGCAAAGCAATTGAAGAATATGAATTGGCTTTACAGTTTAATCCCAATCTTGTTGATGCCTATCGATTCCTGGGCGAAAGTTATAAGCAAATATACAAACCCGGAGTAGATACTGAAGACAATAAACAGAGAGCCGAAAAAGCATTGGCCGCTTTACAAAAGGCCTATGAGATTGATCCCAATAATAAGGACGTGATTTATTCCTTGGGTGATATGTATGATAAGCTAGGTAATTTTGAAGAAGCCGAAAAACTTTACCTGAAAATCTTGGAGATGGAACCCACCAATATGGCCAATTATTACGTCGTGGCTGAGTTCTATAAGCGTTATGCAGGTGAAAAAGAAGAGTTGAAAGAAAAAGCCGAGCAGATGTATTTGCGGCGAATAGAGTTAGATCCAGAGAACCCTCAGGGCTATGCTTACTTATCTCAGTATTATGAAAGCCTTCAACCAGCTCCCGACTTTGATAAGGCTTTTGATGCCCATGATAAAAGAACTCTGCTTGAGCCAGATAATGCGGCGGCTTGGTTGTCAAAAGGAGTTAACCGTTGGTCGAAAGCCTATCGTCTTCAGAACCAGCTTTCTCGCCAAGAGAGGTTAGAGTTAGCTAAAGTAAGTGAAGAGTGTTTGAAAAAGGCCAATGAGCTTGACCCTCAATATCCTGAACCTTACTCGTGGCTCTCGGTTCTTTATAAGAGTGTTTTGGCCAAAGTTATTCCGGAAAGAGCCAAGAGATATGAACAGGAAGCCGATATGTATGCCGAGAAATTCAAAGAAGCCCGGCAGCGTCAGGCCGAAAGGAAAAAGCTAGAAGAAGAGCTAAAGGGAATTAAATAATTAGGATTAATCCCTGGCCAAGTTGATTTTGAGATCTTAGTTTTAGAGTAATCTGGTCTAAATTAATTTTGCTGGCTGGACCAAGAATTAGGTCAAGGGGTTGAATGTTATCAAAAGTACGAGGATGAATGTTTATTCCTCTTCGCGATGAAAATCCAACGACTCGTTTTCCGCTTATAACTGTTCTTTTTATCGTCCTAAATGTTCTGATTTTCTTCTATCAGATTTTCTCTCCTGAGGGATTACAATATCATGTCTTCCGGATGGGCGCTATCCCCTATGAGCTTACGCATTTTCGATCGTTGGCCTTTCCTCATGTTCCTCGCCTTTTCCCACCTTTAACTCTTTTAAGCGCCATGTTTCTTCATGGTGGGTTTCTTCATCTGGGCGGGAATATGCTCTATCTTTGGATATTTGGTAATAACATCGAAGATTATCTGGGGCCATTTCGATTTATTTTGTTTTACATTATTTGCGGATTAGCCGCCAGCTTGACCCACGTCATTTTTAATCCCAATTCTACCATGCCCATGATTGGCGCCAGTGGAGCAATTGCCGGAATTTTAGGCGCTTATTTGATGCTCTATCCCCAGGCTCGCGTCATGACCCTTGTATTTTTGTTTATTTTTATTGAAATTGTTCCGATTCCCGCCGCCTTTTTTCTCTTGCTGTGGTTTTTTCTGCAGGTGATGAATGTGGGCTTCGGTGGTGGAGTGGCGTGGTTTGCTCATATTGGGGGGTTTCTGGCGGGAGTATTATTAATCCGAGTTTTCAATCCTCGTCGGCGAGCTAGATTATGGGTCAACTGAGAAGGTGAATATATTCTCTCACTCTTGCTAAAGGTTGACAAGTGAATAAAGTTTTAGTATTTTATGACATCCCTATATATTTATATTTAAATTCGTTTAATTCATAGATCGAGGAAGCTAAAGATGAAAACTTTTTTTCCTAAGAAAGAGACGATAACCAGAAAATGGTGGTTAGTTGACGCTGAAGGTAAAACTCTGGGGAGGCTAGCCTCAGAGATTGCTGTGCTCCTTCGCGGCAAAAAGAAGGTGGACTATTGCGATCATCTTGATAGTGGAGATTTTGTGGTCGTGATTAATGCGGAAAAAGTTCGGGTGACAGGCAAAAAAATGGATCAAAAGAAGTATTATTCTTACTCTGGATACCCAGGAGGAATCAAAGAGAAGGCTTTAAAGGAGATGTTGGCCAAGAAGCCAGAGGAAGTGATAAAAAAAGCGGTTTGGGGCATGATTCCTAAAAATCGACTGGGCCGCAAGATTTATAAAAAGTTAAAGGTTTATCGAGGTTCTGAGCATCCTCATCAAGCCCAAAATCCCCAAGAATATCAGATTTAGGAGGAACCTTGAGCTTAATTCAATATTATGGAACCGGCAAACGTAAAACTTCAGTAGCTCGGGTTTATTTAAGACCAGGCAAAGGAGAAATTACCCTTTTTGTCAATAAAAGACCACGTCCCTTTAATGAATATTTCAGTGTCGAAAGCCTGCGTCAGACAATAACTCAGCCTTTGAGATTAACCGATACAATCAGCAAGTTTAATCTCTTGATTAGAGTCGATGGCGGCGGAATTAGTGGTCAGGCGGAAGCAGTGCGGTTGGGAGTAGCCAGGGCTCTAGTGGAATTTAATAAAGAGCTTCGGCAAACCTTAAGAGATGCTGGTCTCCTGACCCGTGATTCTCGGATAAAAGAACGCAAAAAATACGGCTTGAGGGGAGCCCGGAAGGCACCTCAGTACCACAAGCGCTAAATGGAGGATGAAACTTGGTCTCAGTAACAATGAAAGAACTCTTAGAAGCGGGAGTCCATTTTGGTCACCAAACCAGGCGTTGGAATCCCAAGATGAAAGATTTCATCTTTGGGAAGAGAAACGGAATTTACATCATTGATTTGCAAAAAACCATTCGGATTTTTCGGGAAGCTTTAAATTTCTTGCGCCGGGTAGCAGAAGAAGGAGACACAGTCTTGTTAGTCGGCACAAAAAAACAAGCCCAGGATATTATTAAGGAGTATGCCGAAAAATCTGAATGCTGTTATGTTAATAACCGTTGGCTGGGAGGGCTACTGACTAATTTTCATATTGTTCGCAAGAGTGTGGAGCGCTTGATTGAGTTGGAAGAAATGAAAGAAGATGGGCGCTGGGAGCTTTTGTCCAAGAAAGAACAATCAAGGATGGAAAAGGTTTTTCGCAAGCTGGTTAAAAATCTAGGAGGAGTTAAGAATTTAACCGACTTGCCCGGTGCTATTTTTGTCATCGATGCCGTCAAGGAAGAAATTGCTGTGACCGAAGCAAAGAAACTCGGGATCCCCATAGTCGCTGTGGTTGATACCAACGCTGACCCCGAAGGAATTGATTATCCTATTCCCGGCAATGATGATGCTGTTCGGGCAATTGAGCTTTTCGTCTCAAAATCAACCGAAGCCATCATTGAGGGTAAAAAGAAGCGCTTGGAAAAAGAACTGCTCCTCGAGAGAGAAGCGGCCGAGGGAGAACAGGAAGTAATTAGTTCTAGTGAAGGAACCGAAGTTGAAGATTCTTCTTCAGGAGAAAAAAAAGCCGTCCCGCCGGAGAGCTCAGAGTCTTCTTCTGAATAGGACAAAAATGTTTAAGGAGATATAAGATGGAAATAAAAGCAGAGCAAGTTAAGCAACTTAGAGATATGACCGGAATAGGAATGATGGAATGCAAACGAGCTCTCCAAGAAGCCGGTGGCGATCTGGAGAAAGCTATAACCATTCTCAGGAAAAAAGGGTATGCCCGGGCCAAAGATAAAATGGACCGGGAAACTAGCGAGGGATTGATTGGTTCTTATATCCATACTAATGGTAAGATAGGAGTTCTGGTGGAGCTTAATTGTGAAACGGATTTTGTGGCTCGCAATGAAGAATTTCAGACCCTTGTCAAAAATATCGCCATGCATATTGCTGCCACTAATCCCAAATACATTGCTCCTGAGGACATTGAAGACGAAGTGTTAGAACAAGAAAAAGAGATTATCCGGGCTCAATTCAAAGATTCTAATAAGCCTCCTCAAGTAATCGAAAAAATTGTTGAGGGCAAGTTAAAGAAATTTTATGAAGAAATATGCCTTCTGGAGCAAGCTTATATTCGGGATGATAAAATGACTATCGCCGAGTTAATTGCCTCACACATTGCTAAATTTGGCGAAAATATCCAGATTAAAAGATTTGCGCGCTTTGAGATTGGTCAATCTTAATCGTCAAGAATGAGTTCGACTGGCGTCGCTTATAATAGAGTTTTGCTAAAGCTGTCGGGGGAATCTTTCCTTGGTGACAAGCCCTATGGGATTGATTTGAACGTCGTCCGCCGGATTGCCCAAGAAATAAGCCAAGTTCATGCGCTGGGAACTCAGGTGGCGATTATGATCGGGGGAGGGAATATTTTTCGGGGAATAAAAGGGGCCAAAGAAGGGATGGAGAGGGTTTCTGCGGATTACATGGGACTTTTGGCAACGGTTATCAATGCCGTTGCTCTGCAAGAAGCCTTAGAAAGAGAAGGGTTAGTGACCCGTCATGTTTCCGCCATTGAAGTAAAAGCAGTGGCGGAGCCTTTCGTCCGTCGGCGTGTTCTTCGTCATTTGGAAAAGGGCCGAGTTATTATCTTCAGCGCCGGTATTGGTAGTCCTTTCTTTACCACCGATACCGCCGCTGCTTTGCGAGCCTTGGAAATTGAGGCTGAAGCTATCCTGAAGGCAACGAAAGTGGATGGAGTTTATTCGGCCGACCCCGTTCAAGACCCCCAGGCAAAATTTTTCTCGGAAATAAGTTATCTGGAAGTTATCAATCAAAATCTCCTGGTTATGGATACTACCGCCATATCTTTATGTAAGGAACATAATCTTCCGATTATTGTTTTTAACCTCAAAAAGAAAGGAAATATTGTCGCCGCAGTGAAGGGTGATCGGGTAGGAACCATTATCCATTGAGGAAACTCGAAGTGAATTAAATCTAGGGAAAAGGAGGAAGGAGAGAAATGGAAAAAGTGAAGGAAGAACTCCGAGAATTAGAAAAAAGGATGAAATTTTCCGTTGAACATTTCCGTCGAGAATTGGGAAAGTTGCGTACTGGAAGAGCAAATTTAAGTATCTTCGAGGACATAAAAATAGATTACTATGGAACGCAAACACCAATTAATCAAATAGCTACTCTGGGTATTCCCGAGGCCACCTTAATTACTGTCCAGCCCTATGATCCCACTTCTTTGGAAGCCATTGAGAAAGCCATCAGGGCAGCTGATTTAGGCTTTAATCCCGTTAATGACGGAAAAATGCTGAAGATACCGGTACCTCCTTTGGATGAAGAAAGGCGAAAAGAATTGGCTAAATATATTCGGAAGATGTTGGAAGAAGAAAGAACCGCGCTGCGGAATATGCGACGAGAAACAAAAGAAACGATAGAACAGTTGGAGAAAGACAAGGAAATTACCGAAGACGACAAATACCGGGGATTAGACCAGTTGCAGGAATTAATGGATGAGTACACTAAGAAAGCCGAAGAATTGGCTAAACAGAAAGAAAAAGAAATTTTAGAGATTTAGCTAACAATTGACTTAAAATAAAATCATCTCCTTAAATTAGCTTAAGCACTTTATCATCTTTTTCCCTGAGGGGTATCTCTTAGAGGATAAACTCCGAAGTTAGCGATCTCGCCTATTGGATATTAGCTCAAGGTTGATCTCGTCCCAAATCTGGATTTGATTACGGCTCCCCACCCCATGATATTGAAAATAAAAGCGACCAGGGACCCGCAAAGAGGAATAAAAGTTACTATACTGACGAAGAGGAAACCAACAATGACTTGCAGAATCAAAGCCGGATTCCGGGAGCCAAGAGCTCGAGTTAGACTTTCTCCAAAGAAGATATAGATAACTACTCGGCTGAATAGCTTAAGAGCTATTCCCAAGAAAATAAGAATTATAAGCAGGGGAATGCCGATCAAAATCAAAGAAAGCAAAGCCGCGGAGATAATTAAGCCAGCAAAAATAATTATGCTTAAAAAGCCAATCCCAAACACCGGCCAGAAATTTCTCCTTATTTCCTGGGCTGAAGCCACTACCTGGCGGGGAAAAAGCAATGCGAGGAGTAAGGCAATGATTAGCCAGACGATAAGAGAAAAAAGCTTAACCAGGAGGATAAAAGGAATAAACGAAAGGCCAAAAAGCCCCCCTAAAGCAGTTTTGATTGAATTCCACAATTCTTCGGAAGTCTCAAAAAAGATAGTATCTCCGTCGATTATCGCCTGGGGATCGCGATTGATACTTCCCCCGATGGACACCAAATCCCCATGAATGTAGGCAGTGGGATGGAGAATAATTTCGGCCCCAATTCCGACCACGGCATTGTCAACTTCTCCAGAAATAATTATTTTTCCTCCGAAAGCGATGACACTTTCCCGGACTTTTCCTTCAACAACTATCTGGCCTCCAAAACTAATGACGTTATCTTGTTGGTCGCTTTTTTTTATGTGAATATCCCTTTTCAGAATTACACCTTGGGCGAAAAGGGGCCAGCTGATCCCAAGCACCAAGAAGAGGGAAATAATCAATCTAGTTCTATTTTTTTTCATCTCAAGCTCCTAAAAATAATTTTCTTCGGAAAGCCCAGAGAGCAAAAATAGATAGCCAGAAAAAAGAGCTTAAGATCATCGGTATGACTCCCAGTCTTTCCCAAGAGAACAACAAACTCAAAATTTCCCTTCCCTGCTGGAGAAAATTTAATCCCAGTTTGGAAAAAATGATAATAACCTTGCCGGCTTTAACTAGAAAAAGCAGACAAGCTTCTCCGCCCACAAATAGTTGGTGGGAGAAAGAGGATAGAGTTCGCAAAAAATAAGGACCAGTGAGGACAACCAAGGTTAGGAAGCAGAGAGAGAAGAAAACAAGAAGACCTAAAGCACTAAAGATGACTCTCTGAGAGTCCAGGCGAGGTCGAAAAATTTTAGCCAAGACTTGATCTGTAAAATCAGGTGGGGGTTGCCAACGGGGTAGGCTTTTTATTGCTTCCAGAAAGTGGGCGCGGTCTTCCAGAAGTAGTTGACAGCGCGGGCAAGTATCAAGATGGGCTTGGACATCTTTGGCGTCGGAAGAGGGAAGCCCTTCCTCAAGGAAAAGATAGATTGTTTCTGGATCAAGGCACTTCACTCTTCTTTCTCCAGCAAGAGACGTAATTTTTCTTTGGCCTGGAAAATTCTATTTTTTACGGTTCCCAAGGGAAGGTTTTTGATTTCGGCAATTTCTTCGTAACTAAGCTCGTTGATGTAGCGCCAGATGAAAAGCTCCCTCAAAGAAGCTGGCAATTTTTGCAAGGCTTGCTCAATCTTTTTCCTCAACTGGTGAAGCTCGTATTTTCTGGCGACTGATTTCTCCTGTAAGGGTAATACTTGCAGAAGAGAGAAGCCGTGGTTTTCTTCATCGTCAAGAGAATAAGTTTCAACTCGTCGTTTTCGCCAAAAATCGATGACATGATTAGAAGCAATCTTAAAAATCCAAGTCCGGAAGGGATAATGCGGTTTGTACTGGCGAAGAGAAGTGAAGATTTTAAGGAAGATTTCTTGGAGAAGATCCAAGGCTGTTTCTTTATCTTTAACCATCCGTCCGACATAATTAAGAAGAGGAGTCTGGTATTTTTGGATAATCATAGCAAAGGCTTCCTGATTACCGTCGAGAGATTTAAGAATATATTCTCGTTCATCGTTCATCGAGGACTTCCTGCCCTCAAAGATTTATACGAAAAAGACGTTTTTGGGTTTGGAGGAAAAGAAGGTTTACTCACTTTTGGCGGTAATCGATTATTTCGGTGCTTTCGGGTACTTCTAGCTGGAATAAATTTTTTTTCAGCGGTCGATTGATCTTAATGTCTTTGAATTTAAAATCCGTTTTATTGCCGCTCCAGTCGGTAAATTTTATTGTCCGGAGGAGAAAATCTTGAGTGTCTATCTCTATTTCGATTTTTCTATATTCGCTTTCTTCATAATGAGGAAGAAGAGTGATTCTTGTTTGCCTCGGAGAGGATGATTCAGCTACGGAAATTTGGTAATCCTTGGCCAAATCAATTTGACCAGAAAGAAGGTTTAGCAGGGTCTGGTTAAATTCCTCGGAGCTCAAGTCGTAGATGATGAGTTGATTTTCTTTGGGTAGATATTCCCAAAGTATATTGTCTTTAATCAGATATATTCTTTTTTCACGCCCTGAATATTCCCAGCGCATTAACCCTGGCTGGCGATAGTAAAGGCGACCGCTCTCTTGGGAAGGTTCGCTGACGATAACTGGAGTATATGTTTGTTCAAACCGGGCCTGGAGACTTTGATAAGATTGAAGATGGGATTCAATTTGTTGGATGAGAGAGGGAGAAGCTTGGGGAGTAACCATAAGCCATATAATCCAGAACAACCATAACATTTACGTTGATTATACCATATTTATTCTATTCTTCTAGGTAAGCAATACATGTCGATTATTAGACCGAGGCCGAAGCCGCCCAGGCAAAATGCTAATCCCCAAGGAAGGCTGGCGGGCCAAAGCGGCCAGTTAAGCGGAATAACTTTTATCTGGACTAGAAACCCTACCAAGGCAAAACACCCCCCTCCACTCAAGGAAAGTAATCCCGCCCAGGGCAATTTTTTGTTTAAAAAAAGCATGGTTATTCCGGGAATGAATAGTCCTTCGGCCATGATTTCGGAAGCTAAGCCCATGGATTGGAGGATGGTTTGGAGTTGACTGGCGATGGCTAGAGCGAGAAGACCAATTAAAATGGTGGCTCCCCGAGAAAGAAGAAGGATGGGCATCGAGGAAAATTTCTTCATCTGGAGAAATACGTCTTGGGTTAAGGAAAGGGCGCCGGTATTGATGGCGGTGTCTAGAGTAGACATGATTGCCGCCAGGATGCCAATAAAGAGGAGCACTTTGAGGGAAGGGGAAAGAGATGATTTGATAAGTTGAACCAAGAGAGGAGCGGAATCTAGCGAGTCAGGAAGAAAAGAATTTAGTTTTGGTATCTTAAAGCCAATTAACATAACCATGCTAAAAAAAAGAAAAAAGGTGGGGATGGTCAACCACAGACTTCGACGAGCGGCTGGAGCCGAGGGCGCTGCTTGAATCCGTTGCCATGTTATGGGGGAGATGACCCAAGCCAAGACAAAAGATAAACAAATAAGAAAGTTATTCTTGAAATTAAAGAAAGGATTAAGATAATTGCTTGCTCCATTAGCCGAGAAAAGGGGGAGGGTGTTCCCGGGAGAGGATGGCCGCCAGAGAAGAGCTAACAAGAGTATTCCTCCGAAGATAAGAACAGATTGGCAGGCATCGGTCAGGGCAACCGAAAAGAGGCCGCCGCGGGCCGAGTAAAGGAGAACTACCAAGATGATGATCAGGAGGGAGGGAATATAATCGAGGGCCAAAATGTGGGCGAGTAGTTTTCCTCCGGCCACTAATTGGGCGGCAGCTAGAAGGATCATATACCAGATGATAAGTAAGGCTACCAAGTGGCGGACGAACCGGCCATAACGAGCTTCGATTAAATCAGGCAAGGAGACAAATTCTAATTTCCGGAGAGGTTTGACAAGGAAAAGAGCGAAAATCATCACCGTTATGATTGTTGGAGCAGCCATGATCCAGAGCGAGCTGAGCCCTTGGCGCCAAGCTTCATCTGTGGCCACAAGAGTCGAAGTGGCTCCAATCCACGAGGCAGTCAAGGAAAAATAAACGAGCGAGGAAGAAAGATGGCGTCCGGCTAGAAAGAAGTCTTCAGTTGTTTTAAGTTTTGCTTTAGAGATGAAGGGTAATCCGAGGACCAAAAACAGATAAAGGAACAAAGCTACCAAAAGAATCATGTCCATTGCTAGTCTTTTATACCAAATAAGAGGCGAGAGAGGCAATTTTGGAGAAGTTAAGATTAATCATGAGGGACTCTCCACTAAGTGGCCAGCCAAAAATAGCCCTTTAATTAAACTAGCTGAGAAGAAAGAAGTAAGGGGCCTAATTTAGTCGTTTAGCACCTGGACGCAGCCGAAAATGGCAGAGGGAAAAAGTTCGGATTTATGATTCTAAAAAATAGAACGTAACCGGGAGCTACAAAAAATAAAAATATAATGTAATTTACTAGGAAGATCAGGGTTGATTACCAGTCTTGTCAAGGAAAACGAAACTCTTCTACTGGCTTTGGCTCTCCAGGCTAGCGATATGGTTACTCTAGTTAAGTTATAATTATTTAGATGCTTAGGCCAGACTTAGCTCTGAGGAAAACAACTTTACTCCTCAATGGTAATTAATTAAGATAACGGAAGATAAATGACCATGACTTGGAAGCAGAAATTGAAGTGGCGATTTGTCGGGATAGGGGGCCGGATTATTATGGGGCTTTGGGGGCGTTCCTTAAGAATAAAAACCATTGGTGAAGAGGCCTACCGGCAATTGCGTCAGGAAAAAAAGCCGGTAATAATCTTGATTTGGCATGGACGGATCTTTTTGGTTCCCTATTTTTTCCGGTTTCAAAATTTAATGCCCTTGATTAGCCCTAGTCAAGACGGAGAAATTGCGGCCCGGATTATGGCCGGGTGGGGATACAAAATTCTCCGCGGTTCAAGCTCCCATAGTGTGGTGAGGGCTTGGAAAAGAATGAAGGCGGAGCTTCAAGAAGGAGGAGGGTTAATTATTGTTCCCGATGGACCCCGGGGGCCCGACCGCCAAATGAAAGAAGGGGCTTTAAAACTAGCTCGGGAGACGGGAGCTTTTTTGGTGCCCGTATCTTTCTCTGCCGCCCGAGGAAAGTATTTGGCCAGTTGGGACAAGTTTTTTATCCCTTATCCCTTGGCGAAGACCGTGGTTATTTATGGAAAACCTTATCAACTCCCTTCAAATTTAGACGAAGAGAGATTGGAAGAAGAGCGTCGTCGCGTAGAGAGCATGCTTCGGGAGATTGACCGTCTCAGTGATAACTATTTCCGGAGATGATGGTTAGGCTTCCGAAAGGAGGGGCTGGGGGGCAATGTTGGCCCCAAGAAAGAAGAGGAAAAGAGAAATATTTTCGTTGACACAAGTTAAAGAGCATAGTTTAATCTAATAAAAATTTATAAGGAGCTAAAAATTATGGGTGGCAAAAAAATTGCTCTGAATTTACTCTGGATCATGTTTATTGTCTTCGGGACCTTCCTAGTTAGAGCTCAAAGTGCCGAGGAACTTTTGGCCGAAGGGGATGCTTTTTACCAAGAGATGACGGACATGGAAACTGCTAAAGCAGCCTTGAGTAAATACAGGAAGGCAGCAGCTTTACTGGACAATAAGTATGAAGCTTTCTGGCGAATAAGCCGCATTCTTTACTATATTGGCGATCATTCGGAGAAGAAAAAGGAGAAAAAGTCCTATTTCTCCCAGGGGATTTATTACGGCGAACGCGCTATTGAATTAGAACCCAACCGACCCGAAGGTCATTATTGGCTAGGGGTTAATTATGGAAAATATGGAGAAGTTCGAGGTGTTTTAAAGAGTCTTTCCCTAGTTAAACCCATTAAAAGAGAGATGAACAAAGTTATTGAGCTTGACCGCAGCTACGAAGCGGGGGGAGCCGACAAGGTCTTAGGCAGGGTCTATTTTAAGTTGCCTGGATTTGCCGGGGGAAGCAAAGAAAAATCTTTAGAACACCTGCTTAAGGCGAAGGAAATAGGGCCGGAGGATCCACTCGCTTGCCTTTATTTAGCTGAAACTTATCTAACCCTGGACGAAGTAGCCAAAGCTCGCCAAGAGCTTGAATTCGTCCTGAGCCTGAAAGATGACCCCCGCTGGATTTCTGATGTTCGTGCTTGTCAAGAGGCGGCCAGACAACTTCTGCAGAATAAAAAATTTCGCCAGAAATAAGTTAATCTTCGGCAAAGACTTCGGCTTCGAAAACTTCAATAGTTGCTCCTTTTTGCCACTCGTCTTCAGCTAATCCTGCTTTTAGGCAAGTGTGACGAAGAAAAGTTTCTCGATCCCATCCCCATTCCCCAGGTACTTGGGGTAGCAATAATCCTTTATGGAAGCCTTTGGAAATAATTAGACCGTGGCGCCCGACTTCGATTTCCTGCGGATCTTTTACCCGCCGGGGAAGGGTTAAAACGGAAATTTCAATCTTGATTTGTTGAAGCTCAGGCAAAGTGAGGGGAGGGAAACGATAATCTTGAGTAGCCGCAGCGATGGCGGCATCAATTATGGTTTGGTAAAGAGGTTTTAGAGGTAGAGGATAACCAATGCAACCCCGCAGTTGATCTCTGTTTTTTAAGGTGACAAAAGCTCCTCGCTTTTGATTGAGCTCTTTATCTTCAGGCACAATGGAGATTGTCTTTTTTTCCTTTAAATAATGTTCGATTGCTTGACGGGCTAAGTCCAAGAGGAATTTTTTTTGAGACGCAGATAAAGCAGAAGGCATGCTTATTCCCCTTCTTGGAATGAGACTATATTCAATTTTTTATAAGAAAAATGTCCTTCAAAATCGATAAGATAAGGATGATAATTAATTTTTTTAATGGCCTTGATTTCTAGCTGGAGTAAAAGTAATCCGGCCGTGATGGGCTGAAAGAGTTTGCTGGCCCATTGGGAAGGGGGGCTTAAGGTGTAAAAACCAATAAGTTGCCTAGGGAAAGATTGGATTAAGTTGCTAAATTCTTGGGGAGAGTCAAATAAGTTTTTCCGGCCGGGTACTCCTCTCTCGACGATAAAACTCGAGCCTCTTTTGTGTCCGAGGAGGAATCCGTTAGGATTTTCGTTCAACGAACAGGTAGCCAGCGATGAGAAATATTCTCGAGCCTCATCGCTGAGATAGACAAACATTGAATTTATTATAACAAAAACAGGCAGGGGAAAAAATTTTTTCTTTTTCCCGTTAAGAAATTTATTTTTCTGCGAGTCCTTGAGAAAGCAATACTTGAGGAACGGAAATCATAAAATAAGATTAAATTATCCTCAGAAGGGGTAATAGGAACCGCACGCCGAGGAAAATAACGATGATTCCGGCCACTTCCATCCAGAAGCCGTGTTTTATCATTTGCGGGAGGGGGATTAATCTTGAGCCAAAGATAATGGCATTGGGAGGAGTGGCCACGGGCAGGAGAAAAGCAAAGCTGCAGGCTATGGCCGAGGCGATAACGGGAGGGAAGGGATTGATGCCGGCAGTTTGAGAGATGGCGATGACAATAGGGATGATCATGTTGGCGGAGGCGGTATTGGAGGTTACCTCAGTTAAAAGCACACTGAGAATGATGGTGAGCAAAGTCACTAGCGATAAGCTTACGGTTTTTTGAGAGGGGATGAAGAAGTGACCGATAGATTCGGCTAACCCGGTCTGAAAAATTTGGGTGCCCAGGGACAACCCGCCCCCGAAAAGCAAGAGAGTTCCCCAATCTATTCTTAAGGCTTGCCTTAGGGGCAGGGTGAACTCTGCTTTCTTGGCGTTGACCGGAAAAATGAATAACAGACTGGCTCCAACCAGTGCCGCCACCGATTCAGGCAAGTGACGGGCAAACCACTGGTAAAGAAAAGCTTGTTTGCCCCCCACTAAGGCTATTACTCCTGGCCCTACCCATAAAATTACGGTGATCCCAAAGGCTATCAAAACATTCTTTTGAGCTCTTGTTAACCCCGGCGAAAGCACAGGGAGCAGTTTTTCATCATCCTCAATTTGGTCAATAACGCCGCCCCTCTTGAGTTGAAATTTCATGAATATATAAAGAATGAGAATCATGGGAATGAAAATAGTCAGTCCGATGATCATCCATTGGAAAAAGGTCATTTGATAGTGAAGAAATTTATCAATCATTCCTATAGCGATTAGATTAGGGGGGCTGCCAATGGGTGTCCCTATCCCCCCGATAGAGGCAGCGTAGGCAGTGGATAAAAGAAAGACCATTCCTAAAGAAGCCTTGGCTTTGGCTGAAGCGGAAAGATTTTGGAGGGAACGCAAGAGCCCGAGGACGATAGGAAACATCATGGCGGTGGTGGCGGTGTTGCTCACCCACAGCGAGAGTCCAGCGGAAACTAAAACCACGGCGAGCAAAAGGCGAGATTTTCGGCCCGACAAGGCTGGGCGAGAAAGAAGGAAAGAGGCTAGCTTTTGATCCAAGCCATGGAAATGCATTGCTTCGGCCAGGATGAAACTGCCGAGAAAAAGCATAATGATAGGATGAGCAAAAGGAGCGAAGGCTTCTTGAGGAGAGGTAATCTGAAAGATGATGAGAAAAACAGGGATAAGAAGGGCAGTGATCGGAATAGGGATGGGTTCACAGATCCACCAGATAACAATTAGAAAAAAGATAGCCAGGAGATGATGGGCAACTGGATTGGAAGGGAGGAGAGGGAAAAGGAAGATGAAGATGAAACAGCTAGGGCCCAGGAAAAATCCAACTATTTTTCGAGTCTCCACTCTCTCCTTCCAGTTGGGCTCAGTCTCTGATTTTTGTCGCCCAGATAAGTAAGCTGTAGCCGTTGGAAAAGACTAAAAGTTTATCCAATCGGGATAGGCCCCAGAGTAAAGGATAAACGATTGAATAGAGACGAAATGATTTCTTTTGTTGGGTGAATTCTTGAGCTGACATCGGCCGGATGTGACCATCCCTGAGGCCAGGAATCGCCTTGGTGGCGAGCAGTTTAATATAAATGAAATTAAGAAGAAGTTCGATAATTTCCGAGAAAAATTTAGCAAAGGTAGAGTAATGGCTGACCTTAAATCCATGGCGGGCTAGTTTGTCTTGAAGTTGGTTTAAGCGATATCCCTCTCGTTTATGACCGTAATCTTCAAGCTTTAATCCTAACCATGACCGAAGTCGATGGAGAAGAAAAAAAGGTCCGGTTTGCGGTACTGCCAGGATTAGTTGTCCTTGTAGGCGCAGTACCCGGTTGATCTCTTGCAAGCATTGTTCGTCATCGTCGACATGCTCGAGATAATCAAGACAAAGCACCTTAGTAAACGCAGCTGAGGCCAAAGGTAAAGAATGACTATCAGTTTGAATTAAATTTTTCTCAAGTAAGGGCCGGGCCGAGAGAAGATTGGTCCAGTCCAAGTCGGCATGCACCCAATAGCCGCCTTTTTGTTTGAGAAGATAACTTAAGAGACCTTGGGCGCATCCAAGGTCAAGAATTTGATCTTGGGCATCAATGATTAAGGATTTTTGGAGAAGGGCAAATTTATCTTTTTTTTTGATTGATCGAGCAAAGAGTTGTAATTGCCAATTCTTCTCGTCCATGGAGATGGATTTTACCCTTTTTTATTTAAAATGTAAATGAAGCTGGCGGCTAGGTAAAAAAATCATGGGCGGGTTGTCTTGACTGATATGAAGAAGGTGAATATGATGAAACAAATGGAATTTATTACCGTTGTCGTTGGGCCTTTAGAGACAAATTGTTATCTTGTTTATTGTCCAGAGACGCGAGAATGTGTGGTAGTTGACCCTGGTGCTCAACCTGATCAAATAATAAAAGCTATTAATGAGAATAATTTGCATCCCGTGGCCATTGTCAACACGCATGGTCATGTTGATCATATTGGGGCCAATCAGGACATCAAGGATAAGTTTGCGGTGCCGTTGTTCATTCACCAAGATGATGTTCCCATCTTGGAGCAGGCCCATCTGGGCGAATTAAGCTTTTTTCTCCAGGCAAGACCTTCCCCACCCCCTGATAAATTTTTGGTCGAGGGCCTGGAAGTTACCTTCGGTCAGCAAAGATTAAAGATTCTTCATACCCCCGGTCATACCCCGGGGAGTGTTAGCTTACTCGGGGATGGACTTATTTTTTCGGGCGATACTCTTTTTAATGGAGGGGTGGGGAGAACTGATTTGCCGGGCGGTGATTGGTCTCAGTTAAGAGCTTCCCTTATAGAGAAGATATTGACTCTTCCTGAGGAAACGATAGTTCTTCCTGGCCATGGGCCCATGACGAGCGTGGGGCAAGAAAAGAACGACAATCCCTTCCTGCCATGAAACTCAAGAAGTTATCCTCGCTAAAGGAGGGGCGCTCTATCTTTTTGAATTATCTAGCCGTAGAAAAAGGACTCTCGGCCAATACTATTATGGCCTATGGCCGTGATTTAAATAAATTTATTGGTTATTTAAAGCGAAATAAAATATCTCTAACCCAGTTAAAAGAAGAGCATATAACTTGTTTTCTCCAGAAATTAACCCGGCAGGGACTATCTCCCAAATCGATGGCGCGCTGTTTATCCACCTTAAAATCATTTTTTCGCTTATTGGTGATGGAGGGATATCTTCGGCACAATCCGGTGGCTGGTTTTTCAGCTCCCAAAGCCTGGAAAACTCTTCCTGGTTTCTTAACCCTGGAGGAGGTGGAAAAATTATTGGCCCAGCCCGATCTTCGAAATTCCCGAGGACTTCGTGATCGAGCCTTGCTCGAATTGATGTATGCTACTGGAGTTCGGGTTTCAGAAGTTGTGCATTTAAAAACCACCGATCTTCACTGCCAAGAGAGATTTCTAATCTGCCGGGGAAAAGGAAATAAGGAAAGAATCATTCCTCTGGGAGAGAAGGCAATTAATTTTATCCAGGAATACTTAACTCGAGTCCGTCCGCAGTGGATAAAGGATGACACTTCGATTATCTTTCTTTCTGCCTGGGGAAAAGGATTAACTCGCCAGGCGGTCTGGAAAATTATCAAAAAATATTGTCAGCAAGCAGGAATAAGGCGCCAGGTGAGTCCCCATGTGCTTCGTCACTCTTTTGCTACGCACCTGTTGGAGCGGGGAGCTGATCTTCGGTCGGTTCAATTAATGCTCGGTCACAGCCAAATTACTACCACCCAGATATATACTCATGTGACCCAATCCCGTTTAAGACGGGTTTATGATCAGTTTCATCCGCGAGCCTGATTTTTGTTCCTTTTTACTTTGTTTGAGCTCTGATTTCATCTAAACGGGCAAAAGCCAAGCGAAGATGAGGAATAACGATGGAGCCTCCTACCACCAGCCCGACGTTAAGAGCATCAATGATTTCTTCATCCGAATAACCAGCTTCTACGCACCGAATTAAGTGATAAGTTACACAGTCGTTACAGCGCAAGACAAGAGAAGCTACCAATCCCAGGAGTTCTTTAGTTTTGGCTGGTAAGGCTCCTTCCCGATACGCAGCGGAGTCAAGGCCGAAGAATCGTTTGATTCCGAGATGACCGCTCCCTAGAATACGTTGATTCATTCTGGCCCGGAACAAATTGAATCTCTTGATCTCGTCCGTCATGGAGACCTCCTTCCCATAGCTTATATTTTAAATCCTGATCTTTTTCAATCTAATTGGAAACGGAGGTTACTTGGTTTAAGAGACAACCGGGGAGCCTTCTTTTTTTAAGTTTACCAAAGCAGCTCTTCTATTAGACCAAAGGCCGCCGAGTAAACATAAGCTCCTTGACAGATTTTCCAAATGAAGGTAAATTTACTCTTTGGTTTAATTATGAAACTAATAAGTTTAATTAATGAACTAAAAGGTTTAATAAATAATTGCCCTTTTTGGGCCCAATGGTCATCTCTTATTTTAAGAGAAAGAAGAAAAAAATGAAAGAATTAAGGGAAAAAAGGCGGGAATTACATTATCAACAAAATCGCAATTTCATCTTAGGAATAGCCGAAGATGTTTTTAGTCGCTTTGGCTATAGTCAGACTTCGATGGATCTTATTGCTCAGGAAACTCAATTTTCCAAAGCTACCTTGTATCGGTATTTTGCAGGTAAGCAAGATTTATTTTTTAGCGTCATTCAGAATTCTTTAGGAGACTTAGGAGTCCAGTTGACGGCAATTCAGCGAAAAAACTTTTCCCCCGAGGAGAAGATAAAAAAGATAGTAGTGGCCATTTTTAAGTTTTATCACAAGAAAAAGAATATCGGCCGGGCCCTTTTCTTGGAAAGAATGTTCGCTAGGAAGAGACAAGAGGTGAGCCCGGGTGAGCATCACCCCCAGATTCCTAATAATTTGAGAAAAAAATTGTTAGAGCTGTCGGAGACGATCAACGAAGTGATAAGGGAAGGCATTGACCAAGGAGTATTTGCTCCTGTTGATCCCGAAGATGCTAGTTTTATCCTCGGCAGTTTAGTAAGGGGTTTTGTCTTTCGTGGCCCGCTGGGCAGAAAGGAATATTCACCTCATCAAGCCAGCGAGCTGGTGAGCCGGTATTTTCTTTATGGAATTGCGCGATCAAACCAGCCAAAGAAAATCAGTTAAGGAGAGTGGCTATGAAGACCAAAGTTATTGGGTTGAGTTTAATTGGCTTTTTTCTATTTTCAATGGTGGCCTTTTCGGAAGAGCCATTAGTATTGACCCTAGAAAAGAGTGTCCAGATAGCCTTGGCTAAAAACCCCAATCAATTGGCCGCCCAGGAAAGATTAAAAGCGGCGCAATCATCAGTGCGGGAAGCGGCCGCGCAGTTTTTTCCATCCCTAAATGCTCAAGGCATGCACACCTTGGATGAAAAGGTGATGGAGCTTGAATTTCCCTCGATGATTCCTGGGCAACCTCCACAGCGGGTGGAGATCGATTTTACCCGGGACTATCAGTTCTCTCTTTCGTTAAACCTGCCTCTCTTTACCGGAGGACGGTTAACTTCTAATTTTAAACAAGCCCAGTATGGCTTGAAAGCCACTCAAGAGATGGTTCGCCAAACCAAGCAAGAAATAGTTTATCAAACCAAGCAGGCCTTTTATGGCTATTTATTAGCTAAAGAGTTTGTTCAGGTGGCCGAAGAAGCTGTCGATCTGGCCCAGAAGCACTTGGATAATGTTAAAGCCCTTTATGAAGTAGGATTAGCTTCGAAATTTGACTTGCTCCGCTCCGAGGTTCAATTAGCCAATCTTCAGCCCCAACTTATTCGGGCGCGAAATAATTTAAAGATTACTGAGCTTAGCTTGAAAACAGTCCTGGGACTCAGTTTAGAAACGCCAATTGAAATAAAAGGATCCCTCCAGTACCAGCCTTTTACAATCAACGAAGAAGAATGTTATCAAATAGCTCTCCAGAATCGGCCCGAGTTATTACAATTGAATTTCCAAAAACAAAGAACAGCGGCGATGATTGGCCTGGCCCGGGCTTCTGGATTGCCCACGGTGGCCGTCTCCGGGAATTTTAATTATTGGTCCGATCAATTTAAATTTAAAAAAGACACCTGGTCTGATTATTATTCCGTGAACCTCGTGGTGAGTATTCCCCTTTTCAACGGTTTTGCGACTTCAGCCCGGGTCGCGCAATCCAAAGCTGCTTTGCGAGAGTTGGAGAATACCCGGCAAGGCTTAGTGAATCTCATCCGGTTTGAAGTCTCTCAGGCCTTGCTGCGTCTTAAAGAAGCAGAAGAATCGCTTCTTTCCCAAGGAAAAAATGTTGAACAAGCTCAGGAGAGTTTGCGGATTGCCGAATTGAATTATGCCGAGGGTTTAGTCACAACCCTTGATGTAAGCTCGGCCCAAACCGCTTTATCCCAAGCGAAGACAAACTATTCCCAAGCTTTGTATGATTATATGCTAGCCCAGGCGGCTTTAGAGAAAGCGATGGGTACTTCCTTAGGAGGAAAAGAATGAGAAGGCACACATCCCCCAAGTGGGTTAAGACCGTTAAGGAGGTTGTCATGAAGGATAAGAAGGCCAGATTAGTCCCTTTAATGATGGTGAGTGTTATTTTCTTTAGTTGGCTAATAGGTTGCCGCCAGACGGCGGTAGATGAAAAGCAGGCTTCTGCCGAAGTAGCTCCTAATCCGGTGCGGGTGATCTCCGTGGCGCGGGAAGAAATTTCAGAAAAACTGACTTATACCGGCATAATTGAAGCTTGGCAACAGGTAAACGTCACTCCAGAGATTGCGGGTAAAGTAGCTCGCATCTATGTTAATGAAGGCGATCTTGTCCAGAAGGGACAACTGTTGGCCGAGCTTGATACGCGGGCCTTAGATTTACAATTGAAGCAAGCTGAAGCCGCCTTGGCTGTGGCCGAAGCTAATCGGGCCGATGCCCAGCGCAACTTTGAAAGAATGAAGAGATTAATAGCTGAAAAAGCGGTCTCCGAACAGCAATACGAGAAGATAAAGTTGGCTTATGATACCGCCGAAGCCCAGTGGAAACAGGCCCAAGCCTCATTAAATCTGGTTCGTCATAACCTGGAAGTTTCCAAGATGAAGGCTCCCTTTTCCGGGGTGGTGGCCTCCCGCAATGCTGATGTGGGTGATGTAATCAATCCGATGATGGGCGGCTTTTCTCCCAATTCAGGTGTTTTGACTCTTATCGATTACTGCAAGGTAAAAATCAAGATCGAAGTCTCCCAAAGTGATATCGTTAGAATAAAGAAGAAACAACGGGCTTATGTTCGCATAGACACCTATCCCCAACGCCAGTTTGCCGGTGAAGTGGCCATCGTTAACCAAACAGCCGATCCACTGAGCAAGAAGTTTAGAGTGGAAGTGTGGGCTTCTAACCCCGAATTATTACTTAAACCCAACACCTTTTGTCAGGTCATCATTGAAGTTAACACCCACCCCGAAGCCATCGTTGTTCCCCAAGAAGCTGTGGTTGAAGATAAATATGTTTTTGTTATCGAAAGCGGGGTGGCACATCGCCGAGAAGTCCAGCTAGGGCTACAGAACACCGAAAAGGTGGAAATCTTAAGTGGTCTTCAGCCGGGAGAGTTAGTGGTGGTAGAAGGCACTCTCGGGTTAGCCGACGGAGCTAAGGTCAAGATTGAAGGAGAACGACCATGAAGATCCCTGAGTTTTCTGTTAACCGTAAAGTTACCACGGCCATGATGGCCATGATCCTAGTGGTGCTGGGATTTATCTCCTACACCCGCTTGGGGCTTGACTTTTTCCCGGAGTTAGAATTCCCTACCGTCTCGGTAGTGACGACCTATTCCGGAGCATCACCTGAGGATATCGAAAATACGATCACGCGTCCTCTAGAACAAGTAATCAACACTGTCGGTAATGTTAAAAAGGTTAACTCTATTACCTCCGAAGGTGTGTCGGTGATAATGGTGGAGTTTGAATGGGGGACTAATCTAGATTTTGCGACCCAGGATATCCGGGAGCAGTTGAGTCAATTCCGGAGTTTCTTGCCTGAGGAAGCCAGTGATCCCTTGGTAGTTAAGTTTAACATTTCCCAATTTCCGATTATCTTCTACGGCATAACCGGAAACCTGCCGACTTTAGAACTTAAGGATTTAATCGAAGATGAAGTGGCCCGGCGGTTGGAAAGAATCGAAGGGGTAGCGTCGGCTCAAGTCTTCTCTATGGATGAACGAGAGATCCTGGTCGAACTTGATCCGGCTGCCCTCGAAGCTTATAAGCTATCAGTTGACCAGATTATTGCCTCTTTGAGCCTGGAAAATCTTAATTTGCCTGGGGGGCGGGTAGTGGAAAGGCAGACCGAATTTTTGGTTCGAACCTTAGGGGAATTTCAGTCGGTGGAAGATATTCAAGAAGTTATTGTTGGGGTAACTTCTATGGGGACCCCCATCTATCTGCGAGATGTGGGTGAAGTAAGAGATACTTTAAAAGATTTCCGTTACCGAGCTCGTATCCAGGGGCAGAAAGGAGTTTTTCTATTTGTCAGTAAGAGATCTGGGGCCAATACGGTGCTGACCACAAATGCCATCAAGAAGGAATTGGCCAAAATAAGGGAAAGTCTTCCTCCAGATATTGAGTTTTATGTGGCCATGGATCAGGCCGATATGATCCAGAAAGTTATTAATAGGACGGCCAACAACGCCCTGGTGGGGGGCATTTTAGCCATGATTTTCATTCTGGTCTTTTTGCGTAACTGGCGTCCCACGGTTACTATTTTCTTGGCGATTCCCCTCTCGATTATCACCACCTTCATTGCTTTCTATTTAGCTGGTTATACTATTAACCTGATGACTTTAGGAGGGTTAGCCTTGGGGATCGGGATGCTGGTGGATAATGCTGTGGTGGTCATCGAGAATATCTTTCGCCACCTTGAAGAAGGTGCCGACCGGGAAAAGGCGGCCAAAAAGGGAGCTTCCGAAGTAGGGATGGCCATTACTGCCTCCACCTTGACCACTATTGCTGTTTTCTTCCCAATGGTTTTTGCTCGGGGGATAACCGGCCAGCTTACTCGTGGCCTAGCTCTGGCGATTGCTTTTTCTCTGGTTTCTTCGTTGTTTGTGGCCTTAACGGTTGTTCCCATGGTAGCTTCGCTGATATTTAAGGCCAATCGCAATAACCAGATTAATGGTTCACCAGAAAAAAAGAAATCAAAAAGAGTTCATCGGATGAGAGAAATCTACCGCGGGATTCTTTTGCGTTCCCTCCGCCGCCGGCGCTGGGTTTTAGCTGGAGTTTTTGGTCTTTTCGTTATTTCTCTGCTTATTATTCCTTTTATGGGGACAGAATTCATGCCACCGATGGATCGCTCTATGCTGATCCTATCAGTTAAATTACCAGTAGGAAGTACCATTGAGGAGACTGACCGGGTATTGCATATGGTCGAGGATATCCTCGCTCAGGAACCAGATGTCCAAATTGTAACCGCTCAAGCCGGATCGCAGGCTGAGGATAATCCCACCGAGGCCGCTGGAGAATTAAATCCAACTGGCCCTCATGAAGGGATCATTTGGGCGGGGTTGGTGGACAAGAAGAATCGCCAACTCTCGGACCTTGAACTCAATGAAAAGATCCGAGCTAAACTTCCTTCTTTAGAGGGAGTCAAGTTTGAAGTGGTCGATATCGGCCAAATGTTCATGGGTGGAGCTCGAAATCCAGTGGAAATAAAAATATTTGGACAGGAAATACCCTTGCTTAAGGAAATTGCCGAAACCATCGTCTCCCGCATTAAAGATGTCGAAGGCCTCCGTGATTTGAAACATTCTTTATCAGAAGCCAAACCAGAATATCATCTCCGAATCAACCGGGATGAAGCTTCTCGGTTAGGGATAAAAGTTAGTCAGGTTGCCCAGACTATTCAGACTGCGGCTTTGGGAAGAGTAGCAACTCGTTACCGCTCGGGAAACGAAGAATATGACATTAGAGTGCGGTTTAAGGAGGAGTTTCGAGATAATCTTGAAGATATCCTCAGGATCCCCATCTTGACCCCCACGGGCCAAATTATTCCCGTCGGGCAGATAGCTAGACTTGAACCAGGAGAAGGCCCGATAAAAATCACCAGGGAGAATCAAGCGCGGGAAGTTACGGTTACAGCCAACATTGCTGGTCGAGATTTAGGCAGTGTTATCCAGGATATTAAAGCGCAGCTAAAAGACTTGGAAACTCAATTACCACGTGGGTATTTCATCGAGTATGGTGGCCAATACGAAGAGATGCAAGATGCCTTTATTATCATGGCGGGCGCTTTTCTTCTAGCTATATTGTTAGTTTACATGATCATGGCCTCTCAATTTGAGTCATTTCTTCATCCTTTTGTTATCATGTTTACCGTGCCTCTTTCTTTAATTGGGGTTATCATAGCTCTTTTAATTGCCGGTAAACCGGTTAGTTTGCCGGTGCTGATTGGGTTTGTGATGCTGGCTGGCATTGCGGTTAATAATGGTATTGTTATGGTTGATTATATTAATCAGTTAAAGAGACGCGGTGTAGAACCCGCGGAGGCGATTTTGCAAGGATGCACTGTGCGGCTGCGACCGGTCTTGATTACGGCTTTAACCACTATCCTGGGAATGTTGCCCATGGCCTTAACCACTTCTGAAGGGGCCTCCTTTAGGGCTCCGATGGCCATCACCGTAATGGGAGGTTTAGCTGCCACCACCCTCCTCACCCTTTTTGTAATCCCTGCGATTTACAGTCTGGTTACTCGAGTTAAGTTTAGATAACCCCTGAGAGCTGAATTTAGAGATAAAACTATACTTAACTGATTTCTCCTTTACTCAAACAGATCGTTCTGTTGGGGAATCGAATGGAGCAAGGAGTTTCTGTCGTTCCAAAAAAGATGAGCTCAAGAAAAGTTAGAACAGCTTGCTGGTTTAGCCACCACCAGTCATTTGCGTGGAAACAAGGGGGATTAAGGCTAGATTTTGGGCATCGATTGATTTAGCCAAGAAAAGCTGTTACCTACCAAAGATCATAAGTATTTACTTTATTGGGAATAAAAATATTATTTACCTCTCTTTTTCACGGGTCAATTTATAAGGGCCGCAAAGATTATTTTCAACTAGGGCTTAAATCTTAAAAAAGCACCGATATGGCCATAATTTTGAAGTTGGGTCGGCGGATTAATATGTTTAACTTCACAATTTTTATCCAAGGCCATTTCTATGGCTTCATCGATGACATCCAGAACAGGCTGAGTGGAAATTTGGCAGCCAGGACAAGTAGTGTAGGAAGCGTAGAGAAAGTGACATTTGGGACAAGAATATCCCGGCTGAGAATAGTAGCGCGTAACCAGCAAACTTTGGACAGCAGAACGATTCAGATAATCAAGGGTTGAATCGAGACCGGTAATGGCTAAGCCATCTTTTTGAATCTCTGAGATTAACTGCTTTACCAGTTGTTCCTTTTCTTTTTCTTTTAATTCTTTCTCCAAATTTTTAATTTCTTCGAAGGTTTTGTCTTCGTTATCGTTAGGGGTAGCTTTAATTTGACCTTTAAATCGCTGGAGCAAATAAGGGTGCAGATGTTCTTTAATAATAGGCAAATATTCTTCTTTGCATCCGAGGAAAAACCATTCAAATTGATTTTTTTGAAAAAGATTGAATGTCTTTTGGGCACAGATTTTGAAATAGTCATGGAGGTGGGTCTCGATGTGGCGCTCGATGCGCTTGGATTCATACCCTTCCCATCCTCCTTCTCTTACCTTGGGAGGAACTTCGCCTCGAATTTCTTCAATTAATTTAATGTCGTCCATGAAAACTTGGTATAGCTTGGCTTCTTTCCGGTCGAGAACAAGTGTTCCAATTCTTTTATGTTCGTCAAGAATAGCTGATAAATGGCGGACATATGCATTGCGGTCAAAGATGATCCGGTTGCGAGGTGGCTCAGGTAAATTAAATTCTTCCCAAAAGTTTTCTCGGGCGCAAGAAAAAATCGCCAGTCCGGGGTGATGGTAGGAACTTAAATTTTGGTGAAGATATTTTTCTATTTGGCTTAAATCTTCCTGGAGAGATTCTTTCTTTTCTTTGGATAAATTAAGCTCCCCGAGCTTGGTTTTGGCTCGGTTTAGTAAATTTTTCAAGCGTAATTTTATCTCTTTATAAGTTTGATGACTTTTATTAGTGTCTAAGTAGGCGGAAGTAATAAAGTGTTTTTGACTCTTAAACTTGGCCAGCTCATTGATTTGAGCATGATTTAAGAGTTTCATCTGACCTCCTCTTATTGTAAATTTTTGTTGAAAAAAGAAATGATGAACATGGAAGGAATAAGAATGTCACGCCTTTTTAAGATAAGTTTAAAGTGGTCAATTGTCAAGAAGGCGAATCAAATCATCATAGAAGATTTTTAAATGACTTGACAGGGAAGGCAGGAGTTCCTCCAAAAATTTTAAGGAGCGAAGAGTCGATGCTGAGAGATAATAGAATTAACCATTTTTTTATAGTGGAACTTGCCAAGCCATTCTGAGAGCGAAGGAGCGTTTCTCTAATACCATCAGCTAAGGCATAGAAACGAAAATAGGAAATGGCCAATAATCTTTTGGCGGCCCATCAAATCATTATGTTATCTCCCGGGCCTGTAGCTATCCTTGATGAGGATATAGTTAATCGAATGGATGGAAAATTATAACAAAATTTTAGTTCTTCCCTTTTCCCTTAACCAGCCTTGTCTTCTCCCCTTTACATCTGGTAGCGTTGAAATTATAATTATCACCTCCACAGATAGAAGGCGGAAGTGGCGGAATTGGTAGACGCGTAAGCCTCAGGAGCTTATGGTCGTTCCGGCCGTGTGGGTTCGAGTCCCACCTTCCGCACTTTTTTCTCAATGGCCAACAACAAGAAAATCTTAGTCATTAATCCCTGGATTTATGATTTTACTGCTTATGATTTTTGGGTAAGGCCACTAGGCCTTCTTTACCTAGTTTCGCTTCTGCGCCGCCTCCCGGAAGTTGAAGTTTATTTCCTCGATTGCTTAGACCGTAGCCATCCGGGTTTGCCTCATGCTCCCCGAGTCAAAGAAGACGGCCGGGGGCCTTTTCCCAAAGAAGAAGTGCCTAAGCCGGAGGTCATTAAAGATATTCCTCGTAAATTTTCCCGTTACGGCCTGCCGGTTTCAATCTTCCGGCAAGAGTTGAGACGCCTCCCCTTGCCTGACTTGGTGCTGGTGGGATGCGTGATGACTTATTGGTATCCCGGTGTTCAGGCGGTCATCGATATAATTCGTCAGGAGATTGGTTCGGTTCCAGTAGTTCTGGGAGGCATTTATGCCACCCTGCTTCCCGAACATGCCCGCCGCCATTCGGGAGCGGATGTAGTTGTGGAAGGGCCGGCCGAGAAGGCCCTCTCCATCATTTGGGAAATACTGGGCCGCAGGAGCGGAGATAGTTCCGATTTGACTATTTCCGCCGATGATTATTACTGGCCTTATTACGCTGTCTTAAGGAGCAAAGACGTCCTGCCCGTGGAGACTTCCCAGGGCTGTCCTTTGCATTGTACTTTTTGTGCCAGTCGGAAGTTGAATCCAAATTTCAAGCAGAATCCTGCCGAGGAAGTCATCAAGTTTTTGGAGATGAGCTATCGCCAGTTTGCCCCTCGCCACTTTGTTTTTTATGATGATGCCTTGCTGGTCAATAAAGATAACCATATCAAAGTCATTCTTCGGGAAATTATAAGACGCGGGATTAAGGCTTTTTTCCATACTCCTAACGGCCTCCAGGTGCGGGAAATTGATGAAGAAATCGCCTTGCTTTTTCATCGAGCTGGATTCCGCTCACTCTTTTTAAGTCAAGAATCCTTTGATGAAGCCATCCTAGCCCGTTGTTCTCGGAAATCTTCCCCCGAGGCGTTGCCGCCAGCCATGAATTTTCTGACCAAAGCCGGTTATCGGCCGGAGGAGATAAATGTTTATCTTCTTGTGGGATTACCCGATCAAGAGGCAGAGAGTGTCCGGGAGAGTATTCTAGAAGTGAAAAAGCTGGGGGCGAGGCCTCGCCTGGCCTTTTTCTCTCCTGTGCCCGGCACAAGCGAATGGGAGCATTTGATTCAAACTGGCAAACTTAAAAAAAACAGTGATCCTCTCTTGCAGAATAAAATTCTTTTTCCTTATCTCTGGAGTAAGATTACTCCTGACAAATTGCTTGAATTAAAGCAATTGGCTTTGGGGAACAAGCCTTCCGCCTCTGTTTAATCCAGTTGCCTTGGGGAAAGAAAGCCGTAATACCCTGGCCTGAGGAAAGCCCTGAATCCGGAGGTGACTACCTTGGATAGCGCTAGGTGTCAATCCTCAATCCTTCTCTATTCAACCAAGCATGTCTAAGCTAGGTGGAGTTCTTTTTTTTGCCGTCGGAGCAGAGCCAAGATTTGATGGTCAGTGTTTTCTTTTCCAAAAATAGAGATTGAGATATAATTAAAAGACAACGATTAGAACTAAGACTAAGATTATGAAAGAAGGAGGATTTTTTTTGAATAAAAGAAAAAGTTTGCTTCTGGGGTTGCTTGTTTTTCTATTAGCTAGCTCGGTGTTGTCTTTCCAAAAATTAAAACCTCAAGAATTATCTGAGCGTTATCGAAAATGGTTAGAAGAAGAGGTGGTGTATATTATCACTCCAGTTGAAAAGGAGGTTTTTCTCCAGCTTCAGACTGACCGGGAGCGAGATTTATTTATCGAGGCCTTCTGGCGTCATCGTGATCCTACTCCTAGTACGCCTGAAAATGAATTTAAGAATGAACATTACCGGCGGATAAATTATGCTAACCATTTCTTTGGTCGTGGTATCCCCAAGCCCGGCTGGAAGACTGACCGGGGGCGGGTCTACATTATTTTAGGCGAGCCGAATGATGTTACTCGTTTTGAAGGGAAAACCCAAGTTTATCCCACCGAGGTTTGGTTCTATCAGGGCAAGACTAATCTGGGTTTACCTCCAGGCTTTTATGTGGTTTTTTTTCAGGAAGGGGGTACCGGCGAGTATCGTCTCTATAGTCCATTACAAGATGGCCCCATGGCGCTGCTTACTTCTTACTATGGAGATCCAATAGATTATATGGCCGCTTATGAACAACTCCGGGAATTCGAGCCTGAACTAGCTGAGGTATCTCTTAATTTAATCCCGGGGGAAAGAGCCGTCGTGGCCGGTCGACCAACTATGTCTTCCGATGTGCTTCTGCAGCAAATAGAGATGGCGCCTGTGAAAACAGTGGAAGAAAAATATGCCCGTAAATTTCTGGAATATAAAGATATTGTAGAAGTGGAGTATTCCACCAATTACATCGATTGTGATTCGGTGGTCAAGGCTTTCCAGACTCCTTCAGGGTTGAGTTTTATCCATTACGCCATCGAACCCGAGCAGCTTTCGGTTAATCAATACCAAAACAAATATTACACCACCCTAAAACTAAACGGCACAGTCAGTAATATGAAAGGGCAGCAGGTTTACCAATTTGAAAAAAATATTCATTTAGAGTTCAGTCAACAACAAATGTCTGAAATAAGTCGCCGTCCCTTAAGCATTAGAGATATGTTTCCTTTGATTCCTGGGGAGTTCAAACTCTCGTTGTTATTGAAAAATGAAATTTCCAAGGAATTTACTTCGGTGGAAAAAACCATCTTTATCCCCCCTCTAGGGCAACAGGTTCAATTATCTCCATTGCTCCTGGCTTATGATGCTCAAGCTAAAACTGATCCCCAGGGACGCCTCCGGCCCTTTTTTCTGCAAGGAAAGCGATTATATTTTCAGGGCAACCGGGTATTTCTCCAGTCTGATACTCTTTACCTTGGGTTTCAGGTGGGAGGTCTTACGCCCCAGTTCCAAGAGCAGGGAGAAATCGAGATCAGGTTTATCAAGGAAAATCAAGTGGTCAAAACTCAAAAGCTTAAACCTTCTCCACTAAGGGGCTCTCTTCAGGATTTTATATTGGCCTTTCCACTTCAGGATTTTGTTCCGGCCCATTATGTGGTCGAGGTGGCTTTGCTTTCCCAAGGACAAGAAATGGTTTCGGTCGCGGATGAATTTGACATTACTTATTCGTCAGGAATTCCCCGCCCGTGGGTTTATTCTAAACTTCTCCCTGGCCTTGATGACCAAATTTATAACTATGTTATCGGCACTCAGTATCTCAATAATGGTCAGGCCCAGCAAGCAAAATCACACCTCTTGCAGGCCTACCAGTCTAGTCCTGGTAACCTAGAATATGCTTTTGGCTTGGCCCAAGCCCACTGGAATTTGGGAGAGATAGACCAAGTTCCAACGCTTCTTGCGCCCTTTCTGAAGCAGCCCAATTTGACTTACGAAATTTTAGACCTCCTGGGGAAGAGTTGGCAAAAGTTGGGGAAATGGGCCCAAGCTGTCGAAGTTTATGACCAGGCGGTAGAGCGCTTTGGTACCAATCCCCATCTTCTCAACGCCCTTGGGGATTGCTATTTTGCCCTAGACCGGAAGGAGGAAGCCCGGGTGGTATGGGAAAAATCACTGCAGTTAAATCCTCATCAACCCGAAATAGAGAAAAAACTTAAAGCCCTCAAGGAAAGGTAGCCTTTTTTCCGGGATAAGAAGAAGAGAAAAAAGGCAAGAGAGAAGCAGGAAATGAAAAAAGTTAAAACAAGAAAATTACTTAACTCCAGGGAATTATCTTGTAAAATAGGTCTTGGAAAAGAGAAATATTAAGAAGGTAAAAAATTAAAAAGAGAATAATTGAGAGAAGATGAAAACATTCTCTCTTAATTTTTCTCTTTAAGGAGAAATGATGCAAGAAGTTAAAAACAAGAGGCTAAGAAACTGGCTGGCCCTTTTTTTAATTGGTTTTTTTGTTCTCGGGACTATTCATAGTTGCCATTATTATCGTCTAGAGAAAAAACTTGATCCCGAGGATGCCGAGTTTTTATCTAAGGTGCGTTATATTATCACCAAACAAGAAGAACATCTTTTCTTGGATATGCCGAAGGAGGAACGAAAAGAATTCATCGAAGAATTTTGGAAACGTCGCGACCCTGATCCAACCACTGAAGAAAATGAGTTCAAGCTGGAATATTACAACCGTATCGAGCAGGCCAACGAGCTTTTTGTCAGCGAAGGCCGCCCCGGATGGCTCACCGACAGGGGGCGGATCTACATCCTCTTTGGCCCCCCCATGGAGCGGATGACCTATCCCATGGGCTATGGACCGGCGGGTCCTTGTCAAGAAATCTGGTATTATGGTGGATTTCCAGTTGTTTTTGTTGATGAATACTGCAACGGCACCTATCGTCTAGTGACTTATGACTTAACCCCATTGCGGACAATTAATTTAAGGTATATGCATGAATTAAGTATGGCCCAATCTCAATTTCAGCAAACCATTCGGGGTGATGCCCGGATATTCGATTTTAAATGGCAGGTCAAGAAAAAAATTAAAGACGATGCTACTGTCGAAGGGGTGATTTTGGTCGATATCCCTTATACCTCATTTTGGTTTAAACAGGACGAGGAAGGAAAACTCCGGACAGCGGTTCACCTGCGAGTAGAAATTCGCAATGCTCAGGGTGAAATTGTTTGGGAAAAGGAGAAGTCATTCCCGGTGGTTACCACCGAGGAGGAATTGAAGAATTTCCGGGGACAAAAACTTGAGATTGAAATGCCTTTATCCCTTACTTCGCAGCAAACCCAACTTTTTAAGGCGAAACCAGGAAAAATCTATGCCATTTTGAAAGAAGAAACAAGTGGCGACCTGCTGCGCAAAGTGCTTGAATTTAAACTCTAATTGGGCAGGAGAGGCCATTAGAATTGTTAAAAGAGGGGACAAAAAGAGAGGTAAAAAAAGAGGACCGCCTCACCTGTTTAACTTATTTTTAAGTTAAAAAGAAGAAGAGATGATTAGCTAAGAAATGGTTGTTTAGTGGTGGCGGCGATCCTAATGAGGATAAAATTTTATTATTGAGGGGGTTTTATAGTGATCAAAAAATATTTTCTTTTCGTGTTTTTGCTGATAGTGGCCAGTGGAACGCAATTTGTTTTGCCCCAAGCTTACTTAGAAGAGGTGCGCGCCTGTCGTCTCCTGGAACAAGGTCAGGCAGAAGAAGCCTTAAAATTAGTTGAAAGTAAGTTAAAGCGGTATCCTCGAAATTACGATTGCCTTCTCTATAAGGGATTAGCGCTCTATTTCTTGGGAGACCAGGAAGAAGCCTTTAAGGTCTTGGAAAAGGTGGAATTTGAAACTGAAAAATTGGCAAAAGCTGGGGGCACCTTGGAAGCAGGTAAACGCCTCCAAGCCTTTTCGCAGGAAGATATGTACTTAGCTCAGCGGGGCGGGGTGGTTTTTACCAAAAAGAGGAAGGGACTGCTAAAATACGCTTTAGGTATCCTCGACAAAAGAAAGAAAGACTATAAAAGAGCCCGCAAACATCTTGAAGAAGCTTTAAAGGCGGAGTATTTGCCTGATGAAGCAAGACGACAGCTATGCTTAATCAATTGCTTCCTCAAAGATTACAAGGAAGGAGAAAAAATTATTCAGCCACTTCTTGCTTCCGCGCAAAAAGAGGCTACTGTTTCATTTTTGAAGGCTTATCTGGATTATTATCTCGGTCGTCAAAAAGAAGCAAGGAAATCTTTAGAGGAATTAGCCGACCATTTCCTTTTAGCTCGGAAAGATTTGGCGTGCCTTCTTTATAATGACAAGCAGTATCAAGAGTCCTTGGCTATTTGGGAAAGCTTGGTGGAGGAAAACCCGAAAGACATCTATGCCCAAAGGAACCGGGCCCGTTGTTATTTTTACTTGGGTGAGAAGGAGAAAGCCCAGCAGATTTTCGACGACTTGGGGCTTAAACTAAAAGTTGAGAAATACTCACCGCCAACGATTCCGCTTATTTTGGAAGACCTTTTTCCTCAACCGCGGTTTGATTTTCTGTGTGATATTAGAAAATAACTCGGCTATTAACTTCTTATCCTCAATAAGGCAGGGCTCTTTGCCTGCCCCTTGGAGCCTGATAATATGGCCAAAGTGGGGTGGTCTCAGCGTGAATTGGGGAAAGAAAAAGATGATCATGAGAGCAAAAGCTAGTTACTTCTAGAGCTCTCAATTAACAAGAGATTTCCCAGGAAGGAAAAGCTTTCAGATGCTAAGAGACAGTCATTATTGAGTTTCCTGGCCTAATAAGATAAAATAGAAAAGAAATAATGGAGGCTATAAAATGAATTATAAAAAATTATTCACCTTTATTATCGCCGCCATGCTTATTTTTTCCCTTTCTGCCTGGGCCCAGCAAGGAAGAGGCCGGGGTCGTATTCATGGGACAGTTAAAGATGAGGCAGGCAATCCGATTGAAGGAGCCAAGATTGTGGCTCAGCACCTTGAATTTAACACCACCTTTGAATCCAAGTCGGACGAAAAGGGCAATTGGGCAATTGCTGGTTTAGGAACCGGTTTTTTCCGGATAACGGCCACCAAAGAAGGTTATGCTCCTGTTTATCATGAGATGCGAGTCAGTCAGTTTTCTCGCAATAATCCTCCAGTTCACTTCACTTTGAAAAAAGTTCAGGCGCGGACATTGGGGGCTCCGGCCATTGACGATGAAGCCTCTCTAGCTATCTTTGAAGAAGGAAATAATCTATTCGACCAGGGCAATTACCAGGAAGCCGTGACTAAGTTTGAGGCCTTCTTAAGCAAGAACCCCACTCTTTATCATGTTTATATAAACCTCGGGAATTGTTACCGGGAAATGGGCGATTATGAGAAAGCGCTTCAATATTATCAAAGCGTACTAGATAAAATTAAAGAGGGAGGCGGGGAATTTGCTGGAAATGAAGTGGCGGCCAGAGCTTTAGCCAACATAGGTCATGTTTACATTAAGCAGGGTGATTTTGCGAAAGGGCAGGAATATTTGAAACAGGCCATCGATATTTTTCCCCAAGACGAAACCCTGGCTTTTAATGTCGCCGAGATTTACTTTAAGGAACGACAAATTGACGAGGCGATTAAATATTATCAGCTGGCAATTCAGATTAAACCAGACTGGGCTCCTCCCTATCGTCAGATTGGTTACGCGTATTTAAATAAGGCTGATTACCAGAATGCGGTGGATAATTTGAAAAAGTTTGTTGAGTTAGCCCCTGATGATCCCCAAACCCCAACCATCCGCAATCTTATCCCTAAACTTGAAGAGCTAATCAAGAAATAAGCGGTTACGATAGCTTAGCTCAAGAAGTCACTTTTAGTAACTTGCGGAGGCGTTTGCCTCTAACTTTATCGGTTACGCTGATGTAGATGTAAAAGCTTTGCGGTGGCAAATCCAAGGTCCATTCCCGGTGAATATTGACTTGGTTGGAGATATTACTTTTGAGTAGCTCGAGAGAAAGGCTGTTCCCGATTTCTTCTGCTTGATGAGTGATAATGTTTTTTTGCCCATCTCTAATTTCGACCGATAATAACAAGTCGTAAGTGTAATTTTCCCCCTCCTGCCTAAAGTCAAGGCGAGCGAAGGGAATATCTACCTTAACTTGGGCGACTAGTCCTTCTCCGAGAAGAGAGGTAACAGCGGTGGCGTTGTAATCGAAAATAGACAAATCGGCGGCTGTTTTTTCATCTTGGGCAATTTCTCCAACCCATTGGTATTTAGCCAAATTAGGGGGGTCCCATTCTGGAGCCACCATCGAGAAGGGAGTGATCTCAAGCTTGGTTTCGAGGCGGTAGTCACCAGTTCCGTAATAATCAACAAAGACCAGACGAAGGGGTCCTGCAAAGTATTCAGGGTAGTTATCATAAATCCAGATCTCGGTAGCTCGTTCCGTGATAGTCCCTGATTCCAAGGGATTTGCTTTAACAAAGCCTCGCTGCTCGTAGGGTACGTCACCCATCGACTTCGTAATCACGTTAGTCGGCGGTCCAAATAAAATGTAAATGCGGCCCCGGTCGGTTTTGCGTCCGGGCTTACCCACTTTAAAAGCCCGGTCAGCGATGGCTAAGCGAGTGTAGTAAGTTTGACGATATTCATTACCGGGAGTAGAAGGATCAGGGTCCCGGCGGGCCCAGAAATCGCGGATAAATTCTCCTCTGTCTTCAGGAGGCATCTCCCGAAAAATTTTTTCTTCGACTGGCAAAATTATGAAGCTGACGTTATCTAGGAATTGTTCACTAACCGGATCGAGTTTAACCTTTTGGGGTTGCTGGGAGGAAACACAGCTAAAGGCCAAAACCATCCAGACAAGAAGGATGGCCACAGAAAACCAAGATAATCCCCAATTTAATTTCATAATTTACCTCCCCTTTAAATTATACCCTTCTTTCCTCCAAAGCAAAAGAGAGGAGTGGTAACTAGGATTAAGGTCTAATTATGGCCAAGGGAAGAATATATTTTTCCTATCTTTTGCCTGGAGATGAAGGCGGCGAATTTATTTAATTTGGGAGTGAATGGGGGCGGAAGGAAAGGAAGAGGCCTCGGATAAGTTCCCCCAAATAGTGCGCAGGCGAGCTAACTCATGCCCCTTTTTATGGTTGACAATACTATGAATAAATAGATAATTGTCACCATTTAAGTTGGGATTCGCTTGATTCAGAAGGGGTGATTCCTGGACTTGCTGGAGACGAGAGACTACTTCTTCAGCAAAGAAAGCTTCGGCCTTATAAGAAATTTCTACTTCCAGCGGAAATAAGCGAAGCAATATTTCTGGGGGGATACTCTCGATGGCCCACTGAATGTAGACAGTATTGTTGACATGGCGGTTTAGGTCTAAGTGTTTCATCATAACTTTGAATTCTTGTTGATAATCAATTTTTTCTAGTGCCGGCAGGGGTTCAAAATTATCCCGCAGGGCTCTTTTTTCCCTAACTACATTGCTGTGCTTCAGGATTTCCACCAGCTTTGGCTGCTTTGCCTTTACATCCCAGAGAACCCAGGAACTGGTGGCGACCAAGATAGTGGCTCCTCTTTGGTCGCGGACCTCAAAATCCCGCAGAGCAAAGACTCCTTGGTCCCCTGACGGCCAAGTTAAAATTTCAATTTTTTCCCCTAGCCAGGGGTAGCGGTTAATTTTCAGATGATAACGCGATAAAAGCCAAACCAAACCTTTCTTGACAAGATGGTCATAACCAAAACCTAAATGAGTCGCCTGCCGGGCTGCTGCTTCCTGAAGGAAACAGAGTAAAGCCTGGAGATGGGCTCGGCCTCGAAAATCAACTTCATAGGTGTGAATTTCAAAGCTGAGGCGGTAGATTTTTTCATCTTCATTAAGTGATGTTCCTTTCTTGGTATTCATTAGCTTCTCCTTGTCAACAATATTTTATTTTAAGCGACAGATTGGAGAATTTAAAGGCCAAGGCCATTAAATCTTTTCCCTAAGGCATTTCTTTTTCAGGAAAGACAGATTATTTAGCCTCATCCTGGATCATCAGCTTAATTTCTTTAGCCCCTATGGTCTCCTCTCCTCATTTGCTTGGCTGGCTAACCTTTTCTCCTTTGGTAGCCAGGAGTAGTTTTTTTCTTTTCTTTTTTGGAAATCGTTCTAGAGCATAGCGTACCGTGGTCCGGGGAATTCGAGGTCCATAAGCCAGAAGAAAATTTTCTAAGCGCTGAACATCTTTTTTACCGGCCTCTCTCAATAACCAGCCCATTGCTTTGTGAATGAGATCTTCGGAATCGGATAACAGCCTGAGGACCATATGGTAAGCTTCCCGCAATTGATTTCCTTGGCGGACAAGAGGAATTAGAGCCACTAAAGCCGCCCTTCGTAGCCACAAATTGGGACTTTTCGTCCAAGTATATAGCTCCTCAACTATTTCTGGTGATTTCTTTACTAAGGGAGAGATGATTGCCGGGGCCAAGAGATCCACCAGGGCCCAGTTGTCGACATAATTGGCCAGGAGCCAGCTTTTAATTAAAGGTAAATGGTGCTTAGTCAAGGAAGGAGTATAATAACTCAGCACAAGGATGGCCAGAGACCTGATTTCAACTGGTGGCTCGGGGAGGAGCCGTTGGCAGAATTCGAGAGCCTCTGCCGACGTCCAATAGGGCTTGACTTTATTGTAGATAGAGCGAGCTTCTCGGCGTAGTTTGGGGGCTGGAATTCCTAAAAGGACAAGTTGTTCTTTGAAAAAACGTTGGCTTTGGCGGGCGAATTGGGGGTCAGATAAACTTTGGAGGCGCTTGATTATTTCCTCGGCGGTGCGATGAGGGGATAGAAATAAGCCATTTTGGTCACCCATGTTTCACTCCCAAATTTTTCTTCTGGGCCTTTAGGCTTGGGTAGTTTCCCAGCGGAATTAGACCATAGCCATGATAAAGAGCTTGCCATTTGAATTCAAGAGATAAAAGTTAAGAAAAATGCTTTTTGTGGACTGCGGCTTGAAAATTAGTTAACTTAGCTAGCTTGCTAATTTTTCGAGTGAAAGGGGAGAAATAAAGAACTAGAAATTGTGGAGGAGCTGAAGAGAAGAATTTTTTAGGTTGGCTAAGCAAAGGGAGTTTCTTTACTCGGAATTTAAAGAGATTTTTCCTTTTAACAATAAAAGGAAGGAAAGAAAGCTTCTAAGAATTGACCGCGTGATTAAAAACTGATGAATACTTTGGTGCCCTGGGGGCCGGAATCTATTTTAATCTCTCCCTCTAATTGCTGGACAAGATTATGGATAATTCTCAGGCCTAAGCTTGAGGTCTTTTCAAGGTCGACCTTTTCGTGGAAGCCTATCCCGTCATCAATGATAATCAGTTCATGCTTTCCATTTTCTTTTTTCTTCATTGAGATTTCAATAAGCCCTTTTGGCCGTTTCTCGGGCGGAAAAGCATGCTTAACGCAATTGGCCAGCAATTCATTTAAAATCAGAGCACAGGGGATAGCCTTGGTTAAGTCTAAATAAAATTTATCTATGGCTAATTTAGTCTTGATGCGGTTCTCTAATTCAGAGTAAATTTTCTTAAGGTATTCCACTAGCCGGGCAATGTAGTCGTTAAAATCAATGGCAGTGAATAATTTTTGTTGATAAAGTTCTTCGTGAACTAATGCCATGGTTCGTAACCTGCCCAGACTGATCTTGAAAGCTTCCTGAATTTGTTGATCATTAAAATTTCTCATCTGCAGGTTTAACATGCTACAGACAATCTGCATGTTATTTTTTATTCGATGGTGAATCTCTTGGAGTAAAATTTCTTTTTCTTTGAGGGAGTGGCGGAGGGCAGCGCTTATTTTTTCCCGCTGGATGATTTCTTTTTCCAGTCTGTTTTTAGCTTCCAATAAGTCTCTTGTCCTTTTCTCAACTCTTTTTTCCAGTTCATTGGTCAATTTTTTTAGCTCTTTTTCAGCTTGTTTTCTTGATTTAATTTCTTCACCGAGCTGAACATTAATTCTTTCCAGTTGTTGTTTTTTTTCCCTGATTGCTTGAGTCCGGATGAGATGGACAACCAGGCCAAGCCAAATTACAACCAAACCAAGGATAACTTTGAACCACCATGTCTGCCAATAAGAGGGCTTCTTCCAAATTTTTAAGGATAGCCCCTGTTCATTCCAAACATAGTCATTATTAGCCGCCTTAACTCGGAAGACATAGCGCCCTGGAGGCAGATTAGTATAAGTGGCCGAAGATTGAGAGCCAATATAATTCCATTCTTCATCGAATCCTTCCAGTTTGAAGGCATACTTATTTTTTTCAGGAGCCACGAAATCTAAGGCCGCAAATTCAAAAGTAACAACTCGGTGGGAAGGAAAGAGAGTAAGTGTTTTCGCCACCTCAATCGATTCTTGGAGGATTTTCTTGGAGGTGTCAGATGGGACCGAAATGGGCTGGTGTAAAATTCGCATACCAGTTAAGACTACAGGCGGGGGAAGCTGGTTGAGAGGCATGGTCTCAGGATGAAAAATATTAAGTCCGTTTACTCCCCCAAAGAATATTTCTCCTTTCTTGTTCTTGAAGTAAGCTCCGGAGTTAAACTCATTGCTTTGTAAGCCATCAGAAGCATTGTAATTTCGAAATGTTATTTGGTTGGGGTCAAAGCAACAAAGGCCCTGATTGGTACTTATCCATAGCCTCCCTTGGTCATCTTCGACAATGCCGTAAATTACATCATTGGGCAAGCCATCTTTTTGGTGATAGGCTCTAAATTTATTGGTTTTTTTATTAAATAAATTTAAACCGCCTCCGTAAGTACCAATCCAGAGACGCCCCTTGGTATCTTGATAAAGACAAAGAATTCGATTGTTACTCAAAGACTCAGCATCTCCAGGATCGGAAATAAATCTGACTACATGCCCCGAATGGCGGTCAAGTCGGTTGAGTCCGAAACTTGTTCCCACCCAAAGATAACCTTCCTGGTCAAGGAGAAGAGAAGTGACCCGATTATCACTTAAACTAGCTTGATCAGATGGGTCGTGACGGAAATGATGAAAGACTCCCTTCTGAGGATTATAACAGTCAACCCCTCCTCCCATTGTTCCTACCCAGAGTAAGCTTTGATCATCTTCAACTAAGGCCCGGATGTAATTATGCCCCAAACTCGAGGGATTATTCGGATCGTGGCGAAAATGGGAGAAAATTCTCCGGCGGGGATCAAATCTTTCTAATCCTCCATATGTTCCAATCCAGATAAAGCCTGAGCTGTCTTCCAAAAGGCATCTTATGTGATTATTCTCCAGGGAGTAAGGATTTCCTGGTTGATGACAGTAATTTATCTTGGTTCTTTTTTCCCTGTCCAAGCAGTCAAGTCCACCGCCATAAGTCCCCACCCATAATTGGCCATGGCTGTCTTCTAAAATGGCGAAAACAATATTGGCGGAGATAGCTAATCCCCCTCGGGTTTCCTGGTTGATGTGAGTAAACTTTTTCTTGATAGGTTCGCAATATTTGGCTATTCCTCCACCAAAAGTGCCGATCCAAATAACTCCCGTTCTATCTTGGATAATACAGTTAATATAATTATTGGGAAGACTTGAGGAATCTTCAGGCCTGTTGATAATTCTATAGAATCTTTGCTGGCGGCGATCGAACAAATGGAGACCTCCGCCATAAGTGCCAATCCAAAGAATTCCACTTTCATCTTCCCATAGGCAGCGAATATAACTGAAACTGAGACGGGATGGGTCAGTTGCTTGGGGAGAAAAAGATGTAATTTCCTTGGTTTGCAAGTTATAACAAGATAAATTTTCATCTGTTCCTATCCATAAGCATCCAGAGGAATCAAAGTGAAGGCAACGGATTGTTTGTTGAGCAAAAAAGCGGCGACTTTTTTCCGGGAGAAAGGATTGTTTGAATTCTTTCGAGGAGAGGTCCAAAACGTTAAGGCCTCTTTCAGTTCCAATCCAAAGATGACCTTGCTTGTCTTCAGTTAGAGATAAAACTGAGTCATGAGTAAGACTTAATGGATTTTGGGGTTCATGCTGAAACAACTGTGAAGTTTCACTTAAGGGCTCAAAAAGAACTAAACCTGATGTTGTTCCCAACCAGAGACGGCCCTGATTATCTTCGTGAATTACCTGGATACTGAGAGGAAGAATTTCAGCCGGAATTGTGGTTGTTTCAGATTTGTAAAAATAGGAGGTGAATCTGTCTTGGCGGCGGTCGTAAAGATTTAACCCGCCAGATAGAGTGCCAATCCAAAGATTCCCCCGGCGGTCTTCGTGAAGACAGAGGATGTAACCATCGGAAAGGCTGTTTTTATTTCCTTGTTCAGGGCGATAAATTCTAAAACGGAGGCCATCGTAGCGATTGAGGCCATCTTCAGTTCCGATCCATAGAAAACCTAGTTTATCTTGAAGAAGGCAATTTCCCGTACTTTGGGAAAGGCCGTCCTCGATGGTGATTCGTTCGAATTGCATCCAAGAAGAGATTTCCGCCAGTTCGGAGGCGAAAAGAAAAGAATAATTAAGAATGAGAAAAATAAAAATAAATAACGTAAGAAAAAATATTTTAAAAAGAACTAACTTTTTGTTGGTAATTAAAATTGATTTGCTTTGAAGAGAAGACCTTGAATTTCCTTGATCAATTGGAAACAACTTACATTGAACCAAGGAAAATAACTTCAACTGAACAGGATACATTCTCCTCTATTTTGCTTCCCCCAGATTTTAGAAAATTAACCTATAGCAGCGAAAAAAATATGTCAAGTAGAATTCCCGGTTTTTTGATTAGACATTACATTTTTTCAATTTTTAATTGGGAGCTAAAAATAACTGTCATCTTGGTCGTTAGAATTCGTTCAAGATTGATGACTATATTTACGATTTCACAATTCATCTCCAATCTCCTTTTGGGAGAATGGACGACAAGACCTGAGAAGGTAAAAGGAAGGAAGCGTAAAGAAAGGACTTGCCGTAAATCGTCATCAAAGCCTCTCCAAACGGGTTTTGATTGGGAAAAAGTATAGAGCCTGGGGACGAAAATTATCTCTGCTTTGGTTCACCAATTAGAAGGAGAAATGGAGGCAACTCAGGAACAAGGCTTAAGATTCATTATCAATTTTCAGGATAAGGAAGCGCTAACCGCTGGATAAGTGGCTTATTGGGCTATAATTTGTTTTCTAAAGCAACTCTAAATATTTTCCTCATGGATCAATTTTGAATAATAGGTGGTAGTAATATTTGATTTTTTTTCATGATAATACCTTAGGAATGAATAGCTGCAAATTAAGCTAGAGAGGATTGTCTCCAAGCCCTAACTAAAGCCTTATTAAGAGTTGGATTTAGTCCAAAAAATTGGATTTAGTCCAAAAAATTGGATTTATAGTAATGGCTAAATTCTAATAAATCATTGAAATTACAATAAATAAGTAAAACAGCAGAGTTGGCATAAAAATTGCAGTTTAAATTTACAGATTTTTCTAAATTTTAAGAAGGAGGTGAAAAGGGGGCGAATCGGAATATTTGGTTAAGGGTGGAGTGAAAAATTTCACTCTAGGGTAGAGGATCAAAGATTAACCTCGAAAAGAGGAAAAAGAAAGGGGAAAGGATTTGAAAAAATTTTTAATCTTAATGTGCTTAATTCTTTTGGTGGGAATTTTCAGTTTTGCCCAAGAGTACGGAGCTATTAAGGGAAAAGTTAAAGATCCTGAGGGAGTCCCCCTACCTGGGGTAACTGTAACTTTAACAGGATCAAAGATTGCCACTATGACCACCATAACTTCTGAGGAAGGAAACTTCCGGTTTCTGAGTCTCCCGGTTGCCAAAGATTACACTTTGAAATTTGAACTGCCTGGATTCAAGACCCTCATTCGGGAAAAGATTAATATTTCCTTCGGAAGAGATGTCGTCCTTGATATTGTTCTCGAGCAGGCGGCTATTGAAGAAGAAGTAACGGTAATTGGAGAAACGCCAGTTATTGATACCAAAAAAACTCAAGTTGGTGTTAATATCTCCCAAGAGATGATCATGAGCCTGCCTACAGCCCGCAATCCTTGGGTTATCATGTCTCTTGTCCCAGGCATGCTCATTGACAGAGAAGATGTCGGCGGCAACGAGGCTGGCCAGCAATCTTCTTATTATGGCCATGGCTCAAGAGATGGAGATAGTACCTGGAGCATTGATGGGGCTAATATCACCGATAATTCTGCTTTAGGAGCGGCTCCGAGCTATGTTAACATTGCCAGTTATGAGGAGCTGCAGATCAACTACGGCAACAATGATGTCAAATCTCAAACCGGCGGTGTCCAGCTCAACCTCATCAGCAAGCGAGGCGGCAATACCTACTCTGGAACTTTTTATTTAGATGTAGAAAGAGGCGAATGGCAGTCGGATAACGTCCCTCAGTCTCTGAAAGACATTGGCTACTCATCAGCAGGAATTAATAAAGTCTATCTTTACGGCGCCAATTTTGGCGGCCCTATTGTCAAAGATAGAGCTTGGTTCTACGCTTCTTGGGGAGTTCAGGATATCGACTCTTTGACTTTGGCCGGAACTTCAGATAAGACCTGGTTAGTTTCTGGTTACGGAAAGGTTAACTTGCAGTTGACACCGACTACCAGAATGGAAGCTTTCCTTGAGTATGATAACAAGCTCAAATGGGGTCGATCAAATTGGGGTTACACTGTCCAAGCTCCAGAGACACTCTGGAATCAGGATGGGCCTGGCTATATCTGGAAGGGAGAAGTGGAGCAGATGTTCGGCAACCTCTATCTCAATCTCAAGGGGATTTTCATGAACGGTGGTTTTGCCTTACATCCAGTCAATGGCCCCAGGACCCCGGATGGTTCAGGGCCATACATGATTCGCCGGTATTATCCCACCTTTTATGTTTCTGGTAATATCGATGATTACGGCTGCGACAGAGACCAGCTCAACATCAACTTTAGCGGTAACTACTTTGCCGAAGGCATTCTCGGAGGAGATCATGAGATAAAATTTGGGGTTGACTATGTAACAGCTATAGTTACTACTTATGATTATTATGAAGGAAACCTTTGTCTTGTCTATTGGGGACCTGACCCAAGTCTTCCCACAGGAGAGTGGTGGGAAGCCTGGCTTAACAGAGACTACTTGATAAACGAGTGGTTTGCTCGTTATTCTGCTTTTATACAGGATACTATGACCTTCGGGAATTTGACGGTCAATGTTGGGCTCCGTTATGACCAGGAAATGTCTAAAATTAAGGATGAATCACAGCCTGCTTCCCCCTGGCTTCCCCACTATATGCCAGAAGTTACTATTTCTGAGTTAGATCCGGGTGTCAAGTGGAAAACTTTGTCACCTCGATTCAGTTTGATTTATGATATTTTCGGCAATGGCAAAGATGTTATTAAGTTGTCTGTTAACCGCTATGGTTCGCAGTCGGGATTTGGCCTAGCGGACTTTGTTAATCCAATTGGCTGGACAGAAATTGACCTCCTCTGGCAGGATTTAAATGGCGATGGCCGGGTAACTTCTGATGAGCTTTTTGGTTATGATTGGGACACCGGGGCCTTGATGGACCCCAATAATCCTTCTGGTTGGCTCTGGTATGGCGGCATTAATATCGATGATCCAACCAGTGTGGCGCCCCGCAACAAATATGACTCTAAGTACAGTTCGCCTATCCTTGATGAGCTAACGGTGTCTTATGAGAAGGAATTATTGACAGATTTTGCTGCTCGGGTGGAATTTTTCTACAAGAAACAACACAACTTAACCTGGACAAAAGGCATGCTTCCTGATGGGACCATCGAAGATTCGAGCAACTACTTTCTGGCGGGACATGACCCAGTTGTTGATTATGATTACTACGGTCGCTACAGATATTATCCTTATAGATACAGAACTAATTATAAGAAGAGATATCAGCGCTACCTAGCCGGGCAGCTTGTTTTAAAGAAAAGACTTTCCAACCGCTGGATGCTGGATGGCTCCTTCACCCTTTCCCGCTGGACTTCGCATTGGGAAGGAGAGTATATTGATCCTACCTATGTACCTTATTATGACGGTGGAGTGGTTGCGCCCGAAAGCGGTGGTTCTGGAGTCCAAGGGATTTACGTCAATTCCCGCTGGCAGCTCAAAATCTCAGGCCTTTACCAGATGCCTTTTGGAGTAAATGTTAGCGGTGTTTTTAGGGCTCGAGAAGGATACGTGATGCCTACTTATGTTGATGTTTACAGACCTGGCATTGGTTGGGGAGAGCTTTACGGGAATCCGGATGGCGGCGGCAAATTTGGTGACCAGCGTTTGCCCACCTTCTGGGAACTTGATTTTAGGCTGGAGAAAGTCTTTCAGGTAAGTGAGACTTCCACTGTTATTTTAGGTGTAGATGCTTTTAATATTACTAATTCTGCTCATCCCTTGAAGAAAGAGACAAAAATCACGGCCAGCAATTTCGGTCAAGATCTTAGAATTCTAAATCCCAGGGTTATCAGAGTCGGTGTGAGGTTCACCTTCTAAGCGGCGCTTCGACTACGAGTTCAAAGCCCTTCTCTCTGTGGCGGAGGGAAGGGCTTTTTTTTCCTGCTGGCAAGTGATAAAATTTTAGTGGAGGCTAAAGATGAAAAGAGTAGCTTTTTTTATAGCTTCTTTGTTGTTAATAGTTAATTTAGCCCTGGCTCAGGGCTACAGAGGGAAGGGTAAAGTAATCGGTTATGTTTATGATGAAGAGGGAAATCCTCTGGAAGGTGTTAAGGTTAAACTCTACTCCTTGAAAGCTCATTCAGGCTTTGAAACGGTGACTGATGCCAATGGAAAATGGAAAGCATTCTGGATCAGAGGAGGGAAATGGAATATTGATTTTGAGAAAGAAGGATATATGCCTAAAAAAATTAATGCTGAGATTAAGGAATACAGTAGGAATCGGGATATAGAAATTACCATGAAGAAGATAGAAGGCATGGTTATTACTGATGAGCTGAAAGATGAGTTAAAGAAAGGCAATGAGCTTTTTGATCAAAAAAATTATCAGGAAGCCATCGCTTTTTTCACTAGAATTACGGAGGAATTTCCTGATGCTTATGTGATTAATAAAAACATCGGTAACTGTTATTTTGCCCTGGAACAATATGATAAGGCTGAAGAGTATTATCTTAAGGTCTTGGAGAAAGAGCCGAATAATAACGAGATTATTCTTCTTGTTGGAAATACTTATGCCAATCGTGGTGATAACCAAAAAGCTATGGAATGGTATAATAAAATAGATTTTGAGAAAATTGGTGATCCCATCGTCCTTTATAACATAGGTACCAGTTTTTACAATATGTCCAGATTTGAAGAAGCCCTGAAATATTATAAAAAAGCAGTTGAGATTCAGCCTGACTTCCTAGATGGGCTTTACCAGCTAGGCTTAACCCATTTGACTATGGGCAATTATAAACAAGCGATAGAAGTCTTTAATAATTATCTTAAGCATGATCCTGATTCCCAGCGTGCGTCCCAGGTGAAAAGTGTCATTGAATCTCTGAAAAAGAAAATTGGGAATAAGAGTGACCTTAGCTCTTTGTGACCTTCTTAGCTTAAAAAGCCATATAAAATTTAGGCAAAGAATATAATTCAATGAAAAAAAACAGATTGGTCCCTTTGTTCCTCATCTTGTTTATACTGAGTTTTCTTTTTTTGACTTTTTTTTCAGAAGCTAAAACCAGTTCTAATAAGCAAAAATTAAACTTACTGCTGATAACCATTGATACTTTAAGACCAGACAGGTTGAGTTGCTATAGCAGTGAATACCTGTCGACCCCACATATTGACCGTATAGCCCAGAAGGGTATCTTATTCAAAAGGGCCTTTGCTCATGTTCCTTTGACCCTTCCCTCCCATGTAAGTATTATGTTAGGCACAATTCCCCCTTATCATGGAGTTCATGATAACTCTCATTTTATAGTTAGGGATGAATTTTTAACTTTGGCTGAGCATTTAAAAAGTTACGGCTACGCTACTGGAGCTTTTGTCGGGGCTTTTCCCCTTGATTCAAGATTCGGGCTTACTCAAGGTTTTGACGTTTATGATGATCATTATGGCAGTAAAAGCTCCCAGGAATTTTCCTTCGTTGAGAGAAGAGCTGAAGTAGTAGTGGAGAAAGCAGTTGATTGGCTTGGAAAACAAAATAGACCTTGGTTTCTTTGGATTCACTGCTTTGATCCTCATCAGCGCTATGACCCACCCGAGCCGTTTAAGAGTAAATACAAAGATAATCTGTATAACGGTGAGGTGGCCTACGTTGATTTTGCTTTGGGGCAGTTGTTTGACTTTCTGAAAGAGGAAAACCTTGAAAATAATACTTTGATTATCTTCACTGCCGACCACGGCGAGTCTTTGGGTGAGCATGGAGAATCAACACATGGTTATTTTGCCTATAACAGCACTCTCTGGGTGCCTTTAATCATTTCTTTTCCAGGAGCTACAGCTAAAGAGATAGAAGATGAAGTCTGTCATGTTGATATTTATCCCACTGTTTGTGATATGTTAGGAATTAAGAAGCCTCCCTTTCTCCAAGGTTTTTCCCTCTCACCTCTTATAAAAGGGAAAAAAATTCCAAAGAGAGAAATTTATTTTGAATCACTTTATCCGTATTACAGCCGGGGATGGGCTCCTTTAAAAGGTTTTATTCGAGAAGATGAAAAATTTATAGATTCACCTATTCCTGAATATTATAATTTAGCCCAGGATTTTAGGGAGTCGCTTAACCTGGCTTCGAGCAAGAATCTAAAAGAGTTGAAGGTCAAACTGGAAAAAATAATAAAGGAAAAATCTTATGCTGATAAAATAGAGAACGAACCTAAGATCGACCGGGAAACACAAGAAAAGTTACGCAGCCTGGGTTATGTAGCCAGCATTCAGATATCAAGAAAAAAAGTTTTCACGCCCAAAGATGATTTGAAGACTCTTCTTCCTTATCAGAGTATGTTGATGAAAGCGATGGGTGCTTATCACCATGGGAGAATGGAGGAGGGAATAAAATTATTAAAAAAAATTATTGCTGACAGAAAAGATTTTGATCTAGCTTATACTTATTTAGCTACAATTTACAAAGACCAGAAAAAATTTAGACTGGCTGTAGAAACTCTTAAAGAAGGACTTCAAAATAATCCTAACAACTATAAAATCATTACTACTTCTGGTATTTTCCTAACAGAAGTTGGCCAATATGATGAGGCCATTAATGTTCTTCAAAGAGGTTTGAAGATTATAGATTATGACCCTGAGATCTGGAATTATTTAGGGATTGCTTACTGGAGAAAAAAAGATTACGACAAAGCTTTAGCGGCTTACCAAAGAGCTCTTGCTCTGGATAATGATTATCCTATTGTTTTTAATAATTTAGGCTCTCTTTATCTTTCTATTTTTCTAAAAACAAAGGAACCACAGAAATATCAGAAATCTATAGAGAGCTTCAAACGGGCGCTTGAACTCGACCCCAATTATGCTTCAGCTTATAATGGGTTAGGAGCAGCCTACAGCCAAGGAGGAAATATAGAGAGGGCCATTTTCTGCTGGGAGAAAGCTGTTGAGTTAAAGCCTGATTTTACTTTTCCGCTTTATAATTTAGGTTTAGCTTACTTAGCCAAAGGTAATAAACAAAAAGCACTGGATTATTTTAATAGATATAAGACAGCAAATTATCGGTTTCTATCTCCAGGGGAAAAGAGAGAACTTGATAATTTGATTCGAAAATGTAAGGAGTCACCTTGAAATATATAATTCAAACTTCTATGGTGGCAATTCTATTTATTTCAATCAGCTGTCATCAGAGCCGGGGGATTGCTCTTGACCCCCAAAGTAAAAGTTTTTATGAGAAAGCTAGGCTGATAATGACCAAAGAGGAGAAAGATATTTTTAATCACCTCCCCGATATTGAATCCCGCCAGGAGTTCATCAAGGATTTTTGGGCCAAAAGAGATCCAGATCCAGATACAGAAGAAAATGAATTTAAAGATGAATTTTTCCGAAGGATTGAATATGCCAACAAACATTTTAAAGAAGGAATCCCGGGGTGGAAAACTGATAGAGGAAGGATATATATTTATCTTGGCCCTCCTGATAGGGTAGAAGAGAGACCATTTTTGAACTACCCTGGAGCAAAGGGGCTGATTTGGTGGTCTTACTACAAGTACAGATTGGCGGTGGAATTTATAGACACAAGAGGTGATGGTTCCTACGACATCAATCGCCATTATGGGGGGTTAGGGAATTTACTGTGGGTTATAGACAAAGCCAAATTTGGTCAAATATTTATTCAAGCTGATGCGGTCTTCATTGATTTTGATTTGCAATTTGATAGAAACCAAAAAAAGATCCTGATAGAAGTACCAGTAACTAATTTATCTTTTAATAGCAAAGAGGGCCTCCTTAAAGCGGATTTTGAATTCAATTTTTTTATTTACACAAAAAACGGACTAAAAAAAGATGTATTTACCCAAAATAAGTCATTGAATATGCCAGAAGAGAAGGTGCTTGAACTAAAAATGATAAAGTTTGAATTTCCCTATGATATTGAGCCTGGCCAATACTTTTTTGATGTAATTATTACCATAAAGCCGAGTCTGGGCAAAACCAGGAAAATTTTTAAAGTTAAAGCCTGAGCCTATTATAATGTGCTTCCTGTTAGAAAATAAATTGGGAAAATAACTGTGCGAGCAATTCTGCCAACAATCCATAAAAGAGGCCTAATGTTATGAGAAATAAAGCAACGTCTTTTATTTTCCTCTTCATCTTTTTTGCGTGCTCTCTAAATTTTCAAGCGAAGATAAAGGAGAAGGATCTTCCTCAAAAATACAGGGATTGGCTCAAGCTGGTGAGCTATATCATTCTCCCTCAAGAGAGAGCTGTTTTTATGGAACTTACCACCAATCGAGATCGAGACCTTTTTATTCAAACTTTCTGGAAACAGAGAGACCCTACCCCTGGAACTCCTCAAAATGAATTTAAAGATGAACATATCAAACGTTTTTTATATGCTAACAATTATTTCCGCCGGGGAACTCCTAGGGAAGGCTGGATGACAGATATGGGAAGAATATATATCATTCTCGGCCCACCGGTTAGTATAGAAAGATTTGAAGGGGTTGCGGGGATATATCCTGCTCAAGTTTGGTATTATTATGGCGACAGGAAAAAAGGCCTGCCCACGCATTTTGGCCTTGTTTTTTATCAGAGAGAAGGTTCAGGTGAGTTCAAGCTCTACAATCCCACCTCAGATGGTCCAGAGAGCTTAATTATTGATAAAAGAGGCTTAGATACCACCAATTATCCTCAAATGTATGAAAAACTTAAAGAATTAGCTCCAACTTTAGCCAATATGGCTGTTTCTTTAATTCCAGGCCAAATTCCATATAATTATCAACCTTCTCCCCAGGCTAATGTTATCTTAGCTAAAATTTTAGAATCTCCAAAAAAAGATATAAATCCTTCTTATGCCACCCATTTTCTGAAGTATAAAGGAATCGTTACCACTGAATACCTGACCAATTATGTTCAAAGCGAAGCAAAAATCGCTTGGAGTTATGACCCCGTTCAACAGATACATTTCTTGCATTTTTCAATTGTACCCAAGAAGATTTCCGTTGATTACTTTGAGCCTAAAGATCAGTATTTTTGCAATTTTAAGCTGAATGTCAGCCTCAGAAAGGGAAAGGATATTATTTTTCAATATGGGAAAGACTTTCCTTTTTATTTTTCTCCTGACAATCTAGATAATATAAGAGCAAACGGTATAGCTATCCAGGATTCTTTTCCCATAATTGAGGGAGAATATGAATTAAACATCCTTGCCCAGAATTCTGTGGGTAAAGAATTTACTGTCTTTGAAAAAACAGTGTCTATTCCCGAGCAGTCTTCCTTGACAAAGCTTGTTAATCCTATCTTAGGCTATGATTTACAGGAATATAAAAGCCCCATGCAGATGCCTTTTAAATTTATGGACAAAAAGCTTGTGGTTGATCCTAAAAATACTTTTTCTGCTTCTGATAAAATAGCCTGTTTTTTTACGATTGTAAACTTGAATGAAGACCTTTGGAAAAAGGGAAAAGTAAAGATTACTATTATCGGGTTAAAGAAGAATAATCCATCCCACCAAACCTATGTGCTGGAGCTTAAGAATTATCCCTTTAGTCCAATCTTTAGTATTAACTCTTCTTTCCTGGCAAAAGATTTGAATCCAGATTATTATGATATGAAAATAGCTCTAATAGATGAATCAGGTCAGGTCCTTGATGAAAAAGTCACCAATTTTATTGTTTCTCCTCAAGTCCAGATTTCTCATCCGGTGATTTTAGCCAAGGCTTTTCCTCTTTCCAATAATTTTTTATATTATTATGCCCTGGCTTATCAGTATGATAAGGTGAAAAAATATTCTGAAGCTGAGCAAAATTACAGAAAAGCTTATGTGCTAAATCCTAATCATCATCCTGGCCTGATTGAGTACGCAAATTTCCTCTTGAAGGTTAATAAATTTGATCAGGCTCTTTCTTTGGTGGAGAGCATAAAAAATAACGAGAAGATGATGTTTGATTATTATCTGGTCAAGGGCATCGCCTTGATGAAGAAAGGGGAGTTTGCTGTAGCTATTGAAAATTTGCAGGAAGGAAATAAAATCTACAATAGCGATACTCGTCTTCTCAATTCTCTCGGTATTTGTTATTTTGAGATTGGTCAGACAAACAAAGCCTTAGAAGTACTGAAAGCATCCTTGCGCCTTGACCCAGAACAAGATAGAGTAAAAGAAATGATCAAAAAAATAGAAGAGGACTCTAAATTGCATTAGTATTGGCAAGTAAAAATTGACATGGGAGGGAACAAAATTGGTGTTTGGACGATCGTTCGATCAGCGCAGAGGAAAAGTGGATTTCTTATCAATAGATTCCTGAAGGAGTGGAGGTGCTTTTCCAGGCTAATCAGATTTATAATAGTGATATTTCCTTTCTATTTAGGTTTTTATTGTTAACAATGGGGAGAGGTTGAGGCAGCTTTCCGGGTACTGCAGGCCTTTTTGAGCTTCAATCCTGCCCAATCTTCAATTGAGGAGATGATAAAAAAGCTGGAGAAGATAAAAAAGTAATGTTAGGGCTCCCAGCCATGAGCTTACAAAGAAAGAAGTGACCTTAAAATGAAGAGCGGGTATTTATTTTTGGACTTAGACATGAAAGGGACGAAAAAAATTGCAATCATTCTTTTGGTTATTATTTTTCTTTTAAAGTTAGATTTTAACCCCGCCTATTGTCAAGCTTTGGTAGATCAACAAAAAGTAACCGTGATTGCGGCCGAAATTCCTGTCCGAGTCTATTTCCAAGGCGAGCCGCTACGAGGTCTAACTATCGATGATTTTGAACTTTGGGAGGATGGAGTCCAACAACAAATAAGGAAGTTAGAATTTTTCACCAAAAAGATAGAAGAGTCCCCACCTCAAAGAGAGAAAAACCGAGAAGTTAAAAGGCCCCGGCGCGTATTCCTCCTAATTTTTAATATTTTTGATTACCAGGAAAGTATGGGCCAGGCTCTCGACGAGTTTTTAGGCCGGTATTTCCAACCAGGGAACCAAATCATGGTCCTCATTGAGAACCGCTTATTAGTGGTAGATCAGGGGCTTTCTCTCGAAGAGTTAATCCAGGTTTTAAAATCTTCGCTAAGAAAATACAAACAAATTTCGACGATGAAATTTTATCGGACTTTCCATCATCTCAACCTGGAGGCAGAAAAACTACTCCTAAATTTAAGAGGAAATAGTAATTCAGGTGTGGTCAGCCAAGACCAGGCTATTATTAATTTTTATAATAATTACTTGAATACCTGGCGAGATTTTAAACGGCAATTTATCATTCCTGACCTTGATGTTTACCAGCAAGTAGGCTGGCAATTGCAGAATTTTAAAGGAGAGAAATGGGCGGTTTGTTTCCAACAAAGGGAGCTTTTTCCAAAATTAAAAAAAATGGGCTCTTTAAATAGAACCATTAATGAATTAATAAATTCTCAAACAGCCCCAAGAGCCCAAACAACTGCCCGTTTTATTCGGGCTAAGCAGTGGGAACTACAAAGAGAATTTGATCTTTCCCCAGATTTCTATTGGAGGAAGGTTAAGAATATTTTCCTTTCAGCTAATATAACTTTTCATTTGCTTTTATTAAAATCAACGCGAACTTTAGCTTCCCCTGATTTTGAACTGCGAGAAGTAGCTCAAGATTACGAGAATTCGCTAAAGCAATTGGCTGTTTCAACTGGTGGCTATATGGGTTTCTCCAACAACCTTGGCGAAACACTGAATGCGGCGGTAAAGAAAGAAGACTATTACTACCTTTTGGTTTACTATCCACAGCAAGTGAATCCTGGTGAGGAACGTCAAATTGAAATAAAAGTCAAACGAGAAGGCGTAGAAGTTGTTCACCAAGATAAAATTTTTCTTCATTCAAACCCAGGTATTTTAATCAAGGAAATTGTTACGTCTAATAAAATTCTTCGGTTTTCTTTAAATAATTACGTTTTAGTCAAGAAGAATGAACATGATGAAGGGCTAGTTCAAGTTAAAATAACTATTTTTAACGAAAAATCAGAAAAAGTTTATGAAGATTTAAAATCCTTATCAATATTTAAGAAGAAGACTTCTATCGGGATACCTTTTAAATGGTTCCCTTCGGGACAATACCTAGTAATCATTGAGGCCCGGGATTTTTACTCGGGGAAGAGCACGGTGGTTTCTCATATTGCTTGGTGGTAGAAAAGAAGCAGAAAAAATTAAAGAGAATAAAACGGACGGTCTAGAGAGTCGATGTCTAGATTTAGACTAATTCTTTTAGAACAGACTCTTTTTTCCTGATTACTAGTTAAAAACTTGGCCGGGCTAGTGATTTAGTTCTACCTATTAATAGGGAGTAGAAATGAAATGATTTTTTTCCTTAGTTAAATTAGGTTATTATAATTAATTTCCCTAATTGGTTGAAAAAGCTTAGCTAAACTTATGGCCAGCTCGCTTGCGATTTCTTCTCTTTCATTTCCAAGGCCTTTACTTTTCTTTTGGGTGCTTGTAAAAAAAAGGGGGCCACAACGGACCCCCTTTTTAGTTTCTACTCAGATTTGAGTTAGAATGTCAATCGCAAGCTAACTTTGACAACTCGATTACCATAAGCACCGGAAATATCACCGTAGTTGCCGAAGCGCTCAAAGGTTGGGTTGGAAGGGTCACTGTAGTCGATGTAACCACCAGGGTTGGAAGAGATTGAGTATCCGCTTCGTCCGAGAGCATTGAGAACATCAACATAACCACCAATAGTAAAACTTTCTCCCAGGCGGAAGCGTTTTTCTAGACGCAAATCCAAGGTGGTCACCGGGGCATTCCTTCGGGTGCCGATGGTTTCCGTACGAACGCCGTAGGTCGTGGCTGGATATTTATACTTTGGGTCATCAGGGATATATACTGTCACTGTTCGGGCCCAGGGAGAACCAGAATGATGATTGAAGTAACCGCTGAGAACAAAATCATAGGGTAAAATCACTGTACTCTGGATTTTAATATTAATTGGACGGTCGTAGTCCAGTCGCCCTTCTTCTTCGACAAATGCGTTAGGGGTGTCAAAGTTGCCGGATGCGCCGTAAGAAGAACCGTAACTACCCCCGATATTACCATAGGCTTTAGAATAGACAATGGAACCCAGAAGCTGCCAACGATTGGACATTCGCTTGTTGACGATGAGTTGAAAAGCCCAGTATTTGCGATGCCCTTCGGGAACGTTCATCAAGTAATAATGGGTGCCAGGAGCATTAGCTAATTCGGCATAACAGTAGGAAGTTTTATCATCATTAGTGCCAAAGAGCCCGTCGTCCCCGGGATCAAGAAATTCATATTTTTCCCAGTAAGGACTATCAGGAGTATATCCTTTCCAAGCCTCGTCTTTACCTAATCCATAATCGTTAACGTCTTCAAAGATCCTCTGTTTTTTCTTATACATGAAATTAAAAGTAACGCTCAAATCCTTCATTAACTCCCGTTCGATGCCGATAGTAAACTCGTCAGTATAGGGGGCTTTAGCATCGGTATCCATCTCATCTTCCAGTTTATAGGTAAAAGGATCAGGGGGTAAATATCGCAAAGTATAAGAATCAGCGGGGTCGGGAACCTGATTATAGTTGTCATCGAACCAATACCAGCTTCCAGTGTTGGGATAATTAGGGTTAGCCAGAGAATAATATTGGATCATGAGATATTCGTAGTAACGAGAGTAGGAGCCTTTAAGAGCTGTTTTGCCGTCCCCAAATAGATCATAGGTGAATCCAAGTCGAGGAGAGATGTTGGTCCAGGTCAAGCAGTTGAATTCAGGAAGATCATACTCACTGAAGGGAGATTGGGTTCCTGCTAACATGGTTAAGATACCGTAGGGGTCAGCTGTGGCTCCTTTATGCTGGGGAGGAAATTTCCCAGTGCTGGTATCAAATCGAGCTCCAAGATTAAGAGTTAACCTGTCTTTAATGGTTACACTGTCTTGAATAAAGGCCCCAAACCTGCTCATTGTGTTTTCCTGAACCGAACTTCCTTCATCCGAACCACAAATATAGGCATAGATTCGAGAGCGATTAGGATAGCTTGAGGTGGCGTAGGAGTAGGGGTTTCCATTATAAAAATAGAAAATGTAGGGATTAGCCCGCCACCAATCCCAGTTGCCACTGGTAGCCTCGTATTCGACTCCAAATTTTATTTCGTGTGAGGCCCCAAAGAGTTCATCCTGGAATAAAGTTGCCGACACTGAAGGATTAAATCTTTTCCTCAGATAGGTTTCTTCGAACCGGGGATTATTTCGATAAATACCCCAGTAGCGGTCGTAGTACCGGGGAGCATCTTTGATGGCAAATTCACTATAGGGTATCGGGAACCAGCGACGAATATATCCCACCCGAGCATCGACGAAGAAATTTTGGCTGACAACCCAGTTGAGCTGAGCCGAGAAAGTATGCCCTGTCTCTCCATCCCATTTGGTAGTGGCCGTCTTATCCAGATAATTCTGGATGCGGTTAGTGTAGAAGTCCTCGGTAATGGTAGTCAAGTTATAGGTGGTCATTAAACGCACATTGGAAGCCAATTGGAAAGTTAATTTGCCAAAGAAATTGCCTTCTTTGTGAGGAGCACTATCAAGAGTATAAACTCTCTCTCCTTGAGCGATAGTGTCATCCCAAATGACATGGTTGAAGTCTCTTTCCCAGGTAAAGTAGCGACCATTGGTGAAGAACCAAACGCGGTCTTTAATAATTGGACCTCCCACATAGAGAGAGAAATCTTTCCAAGAATTCCAACCCGTGGGTTTGGTCAAACCCACGGCTTCGAGGTCTTCTTCACTAAGCAAGCTGACTTGCATGTCTTTGTTATAGAACTCAAAAGTAGCTCCGCCGTGAAATTCGTTACCTCCTGATTTGGTGACGATGTTGATAAAGCCGCCATCAGCAATACCGACGCTGGCCGGATGACCAGAAAGGCCGAACTCGACTTCTTCGTAAACGTCAATGTTAATGTTGGTCATCGGGTACATGACTACCGGGTCATTGATGGTCACACCGTCTAGAGAATACTGATTTCCCCGCACACTCGAACCGGAGATGTATGATGTTCGCCGGTAACTGACTCCCTCGGAGACGGAACCGGGAATAGAATTCAAAACATCATACAAGTCGCGGGACATGGGGACATTGAAGATGAACTCCTTCGAGTAGTTGACCGACGTTTTAGATGACTTGACATCGACGACCGGAGATTCAGCCAGGACCGTGACTTCTTCTTCGATGGCACTCATCTCCATCTGGATAGTGACCGCCGTTGTTTTTCCGACACTAACATTTAATCCTTTTCGGATGACGGTCTTAAAGCCGGAAAGTTCAAACGTAATCTGGTAATCTGAACCGGGGGGGAGGGCTGGAAAACGAAAAGAGCCGGTTTCCGTGGTGACAAAGGACATTTTACCTTGGAGGGCAGGGCCCTCGACAGTCACCGTTACTCCCGGGAGAGGGTTGCCTTCGGTATCGACCACCTTACCGTTAATCGATCCGGTTAGTTTACCCTGGGCTCCCAAGAAGGAAACCAGGCTTAAGCCTAAGAAAAGGAGTAATGAAAATTTAATTAATTTCCTCATCCACTTTCCTCCTTTGATTAAAAACCCTTTCCTTCCTTCATTCCCTCGCTTCCTCGGGCTAGTTCCGAGAAAGCACACCTTTACTCTGAAAAATTTCTTGATTTTCTCTATTTATTTATCACCCCCTTCATCGTTCTCTCTTAATTACATATGCAATTTTCATGCCAAAATCTCAGAGAAAAAGAATAAATTCTTTAGGGGAGAACAAAGAAATTTTTAGGTAATTTTTCCTTTTTTTTAATTCTGATTCAAAAAATTGGATATTATTCATTTTATTGAATTTATGGGGCTTAATTCTATTGGCCAGACTCGTATTTCTAAAGGAAAGTAATTTGTTTATCGCTTTTCTCTTCATTTTAGTTTTTTATTAACTGGGACCTTTTTCATCTATTTGGGCGAATATATTAATCAACTCTTCAGAAAAGTTAAAATGAAACCTTAATCTTAATCTAAATTCTTAAACCCAAACAGACAGTTATTTCTCAATCTAGAGGGTAAGAAATATTTACAACCAACCCCATTTCTCGCCCCTAAACTGTCCTGAGTTTTCTAGTCCTTATTATTTTTCCCTTTTATTGAGCCGCTGCTTCCCGTTTCTTTCCAATTCCTATTCTCACGTTTAAATACTTAGCAAGATCCTAATTGTTTGTTTTCTTAACTATTATTGATTCCCCTTGCCTTCCTTATTTGTTTCTTCTCGATTTTCTCCTTAGTTAATCTCTCCTTCTTTATGCTCCAGGAAAGTAAAGGGAAAAGAACAAGGGAGAGGGCTCCCTCCCTTGTTCTTTGAGCCTTTTTATCTTCAACTAAAAAGTAAATCTTACTCCTAAACGAACAGAGCGGACGCCATAAACACTGGAGATAGTTCCATAAAGTTCGTCAAGTTCAACTTCGGGAGGAGTCCGGTAAGGCCAGATGTAGGGGTTGGGATTCTGATAAATGCTTACACCACTTCTTCCTCCAAGGTTAAAAATATCAACGTAGAAATTGAGTTTCCCAACGTCACCTAAACGGAAGCTTTTTTCGACTCTTAGGTCCAGATTGGTGTAAGGTGCATTGCGGCGCGAACCAAGGGGTTCAGCGTTGACGCCGACATAGCTTTGCTGAACGGGCATGTCTGAGGGAAAGTAAACACGAGAAATGGTTCTTGTCCAGGGGGAACCCGAGCGATGCTGGAAGTAGGCGCTGAGAATAAAATCATAAGGCAGAATAACGGTGCCCATCAATCTGATCTGGAGTGGTCGATCAAAGGAAACTCGACCATAGGAGTTAATCATGGTGTTGGGATTATCAAATAGACCGCTTTCTCCCTCGGTGGATCCATAAGATGGCTGAGCATTTCCCTTAAATTCACTGTAAAGGATAGAGCCTTTAAGCTGCCATTTATTGGACATGCGTTTGTCAAAGGTTAAAATCAAGGCCCAATATTTACGTTTAGCTTCGGGAGGATTAAGTCCCATCCAGGTTGGAGCAGGACGATCTTCACGAAGTCCATAGACGGTCAAGGTTTGATCATCGCTGGTGCCATAGATACTATCGTAGCCGGGTTCGGTGAAAGTGTACGGTAACCAGATGAGGCCTTTTTCATCGGTGGCCTCCGGGTCGTAGCCGTTGTTGAGATCAGTATCCTCAACGATGTTCTTGTTGATTTTATAAACGAATTGCAAACCAAGTTTAAAGTCTCGAACCAGCTCATGCTCAATGCCAGTGAGAAATTCGTGCATGTAGGGAGCTTTAAGGTCGTCGACGTAATAAGTATACTCTGGATCCTGCGTGGGATAAGAGGTAATCCGGTATCTGTCGGTTCCCGGAAGATCCATCAGCTTATTGCCGTTTAGATCGTACCAGTAGTAACTGATGGAGCCGGCGCCAAAAATTTGGGCGGCATTATACTTGGCTGACCAGACAGGCTCATAATAACGGGCAAAGGAGGCCTTAAAGGCTGTTTTTCCGTCACCAAAAACATCATAGACAATTCCGATTCGAGGCGATAGGGTCAAGAATTCAACAACTTTCTTGTAGGGAGTAGTGAGGGCATCAAAGGGAGAGATGGGGCCGATATCTTGGTGCCACTGATCAATTAAGGCTTCTAGAAGTTCATTAGTGCCCAAAGCTGGATTCTGCAGAGGTGCGGGATAGTCATAGCGGAGCTCGGGCCGATGCTGTTCAGGCTCGTATTGGTAAGAGTAATCCAACCTTAATCC
>Ga0136651_10000011_pt1 | contig 96037 bp, 79 predicted proteins | sample Mar14236cmmetaG_FD_94867 | JGI IMG/M metagenome (GOLD analysis project Ga0136651, IMG submission 94867) | Marine hydrothermal vent microbial communities from Guaymas Basin, Gulf of California to study Microbial Dark Matter (Phase II) - Marker... ... | reverse complement strand
TGAAGGAAACATATGATATTAAAAGGATAAAAGGGGGAATTTGGTTTATTTTCAGGTGATGGGTTTTTATTAAACAGAGAATACTATAATATGCCAGAATCATGGTTTGGTACGATTTTAGCACTTAGGATCAAGGGAGGGATTAAAAATTTTGATTACCTCGCATATGTATTTTAACTTATTGATATGATAATAGCAACAACACCGGATAATACACATTTAAGCTCGAGATCATCAATTCGTAATTGGTATAGAAATCATTTTGAGAATGCCAAGAAAGATGATTTAGTTGTTATTGACTTACGCTCGACTGAATTTATGAGCCGTTCTGCTATTCATGAATTAATTACCATTATTAGAGAACTAAAGATTAAAGGTGTTAAGACTAACCTTATCTTTGATGACACAACTATGATTGAGGAAATGTATGATAAAGTACTTCACTACAAAAAATCCAAAAGAAAGGTTAATATAAAGATACATGATCATAAAGAAAATGAAGACATCCATGAGTGCCTTCAAAACGTATAGCAATCTTTAGCGACCTTTAATAATTTCATAGTATCCCATTAAAAAATATATTTCAATTATTGTTAGCAAAGGTGTTCTTGTCTAAATAATGGGACGCTGGTGGGGCAAAACAGCAAAAAAAGAAATCGCAACCACTGTTATTCAAGTAGTTGCGATCTTTATCTGAGGTCGGTAGCGGAGTCGAACCGCTGTACCCGGTTTTGCAGACCGGTGCCTAGCCACTCGGCCAACCGACCCTGTAATCCGAAGCTTTAGTGAAGGTTTGCCTCCTCAGTCAGGCGTACAAAAATACTAAAATAACCAGAAATATGAAACACTTATCATGTAAGCCTTCGGCCTGATACATATTGCAATTTCTAAAAATATGCTACAACTTTTTCCTGACTTCCGCACTTTTTCGCAACAAAAAATATGATTCTTGATAATGAGATTGTTACAGAGATAATTTTGATATTTTGGGTGTCCCGGGTGTTTTTGGGATTATCTTTGGTGCATGTTTGTCAGGAAAAAGAAGAATAAGAGTGGAGTCATAAGCATTCAGGTTATTGTTAAGAGTTCTGGTAAATACAAGCTCATAAAAACTATTGGCAGCTCATCAAATACCCAAGAAGTTGAGTATCCGTTCAGGAAGGGGCAGCAATGGATCAGGGAGTATCAAGGGCAGTTTGGGATTGATTTTCAAGACGAGAAGCAATTATTCTCCAGGTTTATTTCAGGTATTCAACAGATTACAGTTACAGGAACCGGTTTGTTACTGGAAAAATATTGGATCAGATTGGCTTTAATCAAGTAAAGGATGAGTTATTTCGCCATTTAGTTCTTGCGAGGCTATGCTTTCCGGTTAGCAAACTAAGAACAGTTGATTATCTGAAAAAATATCATTCGGTGCAGATGGATGAGGATTCAGTTTATCCTTGGAGCAAGAATCAGAAAAGAAAGCAGGGAAATCAGAGAGAAAATACTTGGATTAAAGGGTTATCTGACTAATACAGTTCTTTCAAAAGACGAGATCATTGAAAACTATAATCATCTCTGGAAGATTGAGGGGGCCTTCAGGATATCAAAAACCGATTAAAGGTTGAGACCGGTATATCACAGATTGCAGCCCAGAATAGAGGCCCATGTCTGTATTGCTTTTGTTGCCTGTAAGGTTTATAAAGAACTTGAACGTCAGCTAAAAGAGAAGAGGGCAGTATTAAGCCCGGGAAAGGCAATCGATATAGCTAAAACCATTTACTCAATAAAACCTGTAACTCCTCTTAACAAAGGACCCATGGAACAAACTCTTATCCTGAATGAAGAACAAATGTTTCTTGCTCAACTATTTCAATTTTAATTTGGGTGTCCCAGTGCGGACGTCAGGAGAGCACCCCCGCGGTTAGTATTGCCATTCTTTTTGTAATCATGATTGTAAGTTTTCCGGATTGAAAGGTAAACTTATTTAAGTCATCTCTCATAATTCATCTCTATTTTACCCACTTATTGTTCGAAAGGTCCTGGTCATAGAAGAAGGCATTGCCCAGTCTGATTGATTGTAGTCCTGTGGCATCTTCTAATTTAATTTTAATTTCCGGTGCATTCTTAAATACTCCGGGTTTCCGGTGTATTGTTTTTTTACTGCCATCCTCATATTCAAGTTCCAGGTATACGGGGAGGGGGAGACCTCCTGTGTTTTTAACTGTCACGGTACCCTGTTTTGTATCGACAGGCCCAAGTTCCAGTTCCTGGGTTTTGAATTCGTAGTACCAGGGCAGGATTAGCCAGTCAAGGTTATCTCCGGCCACCTCTTCGAATATTGCAAAGAGGTCCCATGGGGCAGGGTGTTTGTGATGCCATCTTTCAGTAAAGGTCTTCCAGGCCATGTTCATTTTTTCTGTCCCGAGCTGGTCTTCAATAACGAGGAAGGCCTGTGATGAACGCCCGTAACTATTATAGTTGGCTGCCAGGCCGTCAAATATTGCATATGTTGGTATCATCAGTGGCAGATCCACGGCAGTACCACTGACAATATTGAAGACCTGCCTGAAAGAACCGCCGGTTCCGGCAGGATCAGTTTTACTCCACTTGATTCCCTGGTAAGTTGCCCAGCCTTCGTCCATCCAGGCAAAGCGTCTTTCATTGGTGCCGTTATAGAATGGCAGGTACGAATGTGATATTTCATGGAATATTACTTCATCGGCATTCACTTCCAGGGGCTGGTCGCCATTATTAACCATCATGGGTGATTCCATCCCCCCGGAGCCTTCTCCACAGTTAAAGACTGTCATCGACGGCCAGGGATAAGGTACCCCGGGGCATTCAAAAGAGAGGTATTCGATTGCATTCCTGGCAAATTGTGCAGCCTTATGGTAATGTTTGCTGGAATCCGGATAAACAGCTGATACAAGAACCCTTCGGCCATCCTCAGTCTCAAGTCCGGATGCGTCCCACAGGTGAGTTTTGCTGGCAGCAAATGTAAAATCGGGAGTATTTTCCGCTTTGAATTTCCATGTTATTTTTTTCCTGCTGCCATGATTAATGGGAAGGTCGCCCTGTTTAATAATATTAACTATCTGGTCACTTTGTAAAGCATCATCCACCTTAGCCATGAGGCCAGAGGGATAGACTTCTCCGGGGTTCTTTAAGCTGCCTCCTGCCCATACCAGGTAGCCTGCCGGCAGGGTGATACTCACATCATAATTATTAAAGTCATTATAAAACTCAACTATGCCGGCATAATCGGTCATGTCCCAGCCGTAAATATCATCATAAACAGCCACCTGGGGATACCAGTAGGCTATGAACAGGGCATCATTCTCGTAAACACCCTGCCTTATATTGATATTTGGATGCATGAAGTATTTCCAGTTGAGTTGCATATTAATACTATTTCCGGCTTTCAAAGGTTCATCGAGCCGTACAATGAGGTTGGTTGATGTCCGGCTTTGCATGAGCAGCTGTGATGGTATTGTATCATCACCAATCAGCAGGTCACTGTATTTTACCTGCCGGGTTTCGTTCTGCGGGAAGAAATACCAGTTACGCAAGGCAGCATCGGCCATCATATCCGGGTAACTGCGTAAAACAATCATGTTAAGATCATCCGGGCTTTCATTATGATAATTGATATTTGCTTTCCCGCTTATCCAGACAGTATCGTTTTCAAATAACACTTCCGCATCCAGTTTATAGTCGGAATGATTTATCCAGTAAGCAGGACCGGGATGGCCCATCATGGTCCTTGTACCTTTTTCAACAGCTTTTTGAAACTCGCGGTGAACAGGTAAATCCTGGGCTGAAGAAGAGGATACGGGAATAAATATAATAAAGGCGGCGATTAAGGTGAAAAGGCGGTTCATTGTACTATCAATTAGTTAATTTATGCAGTTGCTTGAGGTTTGTTTTCCGGTAGAATACTATTCTTCCGTGCATTGGTAAAGTTAATAAAGTTTATTAATGGGAGTGTAGAATAAAATATATATGTTAACCAGGTCCGGTAATACCGTAACTCTTAAATCGGAACTCTGAACGCGGAACTTTATTATCTAAGGCCAAAACGGTATGAGATCTTGACAAGGAATATATTATTGGCTTTTTTATCTGTGAACAGGTCATGCAGGTTATCCCATACTTCAAACTCACCATCAGCCTGGTAAAAATCCCTCGACTGTGACCAGACCAGGTAGGCGGTTGATCCGGGAAGGAATTCCCATCTTATGACGAGATTTGAAAGCCATTCATCAAAATTAAAGTCAGGTATTCCGATGCTGTAATCATAGCTGCCGTCAATGTCCTCATCGATATCGTAGTATCCATCTTCCTTGCTTATCTGTTCCGGTGTGTAGAGATGGTACCTGCCGGATAATTCATCAGCCTTCGGATCAGTAATCATTTTGAATTTACTGTACTTACCTGTGGCAATAAAGGGTTGTCCCCAGTATTGGATTGTGAGATCCGGTGTTATATTATAATTAATCCTGATAGACATACTGAGCACTTTTTGTTCTATATACCCAAAAACGTACCTGTCTTCATCATTAAAACTTGTACGGCTAATGTACTGAAATTCATCGTTGCGTACCGAGTAACCCGGGCGCAGTGATATCTGGAGGGTATTTGATGGCCTGGCGTTCAGAGATATACCATAAGAATATGAAAGAGATACATCCTCAGTCATAGCGTTTATGTTACCATACAACGTAGCATAAACCTTTTTCCTGCTGTCGGTTGAAACATTAGACCATATTCGCCACGTGTTGGGCATGTACATTGAAGGCCCCCCCCTGAGGAAACTGTTTGATATGATCTTGGATCCGAAACCGCCTCCGAAACCTGCATTCCAGTAGTTTTTGAAGTTTGCGTTAGCGTTGTATTCGTAGCCTATGCCTATAAGGTTGCCTCCAAAATCATTTGTAAAATAAACATCATTATTAAGTCTGAGGCTCCTGAATATACTGAAGGGTTCAGTGAAGTTGTATCCTGTCCATAATACATTTATTATCTGGTCGGCCTCTCTCTGGTAACCCATGTCATTCAGTTCCAGTCCGGGGCTTTTCCAGTTAGACATCAAAAGGAAATTCCATCTTCCCCCTATTTTTCCTGTCTGCAGCTTGGCGCCGAAGCCTGAGAGGCTTGTACGGCTTTCATCCAGTTCAACATAACCGGCATCGGGCCTTTGGAAATACCTGGCTGACGACCTCTGTGTCCTTGTTATAGCTTCTTCAGATCCTTCCACGTGGCTCATATACATACTCATTGCGAGCGTATAGTTCTTTTCTTTGAAGTACTGTTCAAAATCAATACCGGCAGTGGTGGCATTTTTATGGAGGTAATCCATACCGGTACCATCCAGACCGCGTATAGTATTAGTCACAGCGCCACCGATAATTGTATTACCCTTGTTAAAATCTTTCTGGACACGTGCCAGCGAATAATTGGTAAGTGGTTCAATAATTTGTGTTAAATCCTGTCCTGCGCTGTCAATCCTGGCTTTCACTTCTGCGGTGACACTTTCGATGAAGCCTACTGACAGTCCATTCTTTGTTTTTCCGGTAAGTTTGGCTGCCCCTATTATGTTTGTATATGTCGGAACGTTTGCGTACTCATATTCCCCGAGTGAGGGATAAGCATGTGGGTTTCTTCCTATTCGCCTGGAATAGAAAAGGTTATCGTTGCCAATATCGCCATCACCCAGGCCTACGTTGAAACTGGTAATATTATTGCCTTCAATAAAGAAAGGTCTCTTTTCCTCGAAGTAAGTTTCGAAGGCGGTAAGGTTTACTTCTGAAGGGTCGGCCTCAACCTGTCCGAAGTCAGGGAAGAGTGTGAGGTCAAGTGTAAGGTTGTTGGTCACACCTATTTTAGCATCCAGTCCGGCTTTAAGTTTATAGTCGCTGCCTGTCCTGAAAGGATTGCCTTCTTCTGCTTCGTAGGTATTGTATGAAGCCACACTGTAGGGCATAATATCAAATTGTTTCCTTGGTTCCACTCCTTCCAGTCCACCCAGTTCTCCGGCGAGGTGTACAATACCCGGTGCGTCACGAGGTATGGCAGGCCAGAAACTCATTTCGTTATACCTGAATATCTGCCTGCCCACTATCATGCCCCACACCTCATCTGAGTTTTTCTGGAACCTTAGTTGTGTAAAGGGAATTTTCAATTCTGCTGCCCATCCCCATTCCTGGATACTTGTTTTTGCCTGCCAGATAGGATCCCAGGTGGGGTCTTCATTCTGACCATCATTCGAAATTATCATGTCAAAACGCACCCCGGCTGAGCTGATCCCGAATACGAACATGGTCCTGAGGTCATGGTAACTGTCCAGGCCGACAAAGACCATATCGCCCTCCCCGTTATCCCTGCGGCTCATCCTGTTAGTAATACTGTCAGGAGAGGAATCCAGGGCTTTGATTGCTATATAGAGGTGAACATCGTCGAAACAAATTTTAAACTCCGTAGGTTGTGACGGAGGCCGGTTCTCATATGGCTCATGCTGTATCAGACCACCTTCCCAGTGGTTTTGAAGCCAGGCTTCGTCATCAAGATTACCATCAATTGATGGGGCTTTCTCAATGCGAACAGCTTCATAGTATTTTTTTTGTTTATCCTGGCTGTTCGCATTAAAAATAAGACCTGCAAACAACAGGAGTACCAAAGTCAGGTTCTTCATAGTATATTAGTTAACATATTTACAAGTAAAGACGCACAGCTACTGCTTTTGTTGCACCCAATTCTTGATTAAAATATTTCTAAATAAGCTGGCTACCCTGTAAATTACCTCAGCCCAAAGCGGTAAGAGAATTTCAAAAGAAACACATTATAAGGTTTCTCCCCTGTAAAAAGTGTATTTATATTATCTCTTATTACAAACTCACCCGTAGGTATATACGCATCTCTTGTCTGGGACCATACTGCATACAATGTTGAGACTGGCACAAATTCCCACCTTACAACAAGATTTGACAGGAATTCATCAAAATTAAAGTCGGGGTTTCCGAAAGAATAGTCAGTATGTCCGTCAGTATCCTCATCCACGTAATATACATTCTCCAGATTCACGATTTCATTTTCAATGAATTCATGGTACCTGTCGTAGCAAGTTCCGGCTACGGGATTGCTTATTTTTTTATAGCCTGAATAATCAGCTGCAGCAAAAAATGGCTGACCCCAGTACTGGATTGTGAGATCAGGTGTGATATTAAAGTTTACTCTAAGTGACAGGCTTAGTACATGCTGGGCCAGGTCTGCAAATACGTAGCTTATTTCTCCCTCCTCATTTTGCAATGCATTTACGTATTGCAGATCACTGTCCGTTTCGCTGAAGAATGATTCATAAGCGGTGAGGTTCAGTTCGGAGGGATCGGCTTCCACCTGTCCGAAATCAGGGTTAACGGTAAAATCAAGGGTAAGGTTGTTTGTTACACCAATTTTACCGTCAAGGCCGGCATCGGGAATAAAGTCCTTACCTGTCAGGAACGAATTACCTGGCTGGGCCTTATAATTTTCGCAGCTTGCCACCGCATAGGGTGTCAGGTCAAAAGTCTTTTTAGGTTCTATATTATCAAGCCCGTCAAGTTCGCCGTACATATGTACAAGTCCTGATGTATTCCTTGGAATAGGCTGCCAGAAGCTCATCTCTGACTTCCTGTAGCTAACTCTGAAGACTTCCATACCCCATACATCGTCAGTATTTTTTTCGAACCTGAGCTGGGTTAAGGGGATCTTCATTTCTGCGAACCAGCCCCAGTCCTGTATGCTGTCTCTGGCATGCCCGATAGGATCCCGGCTGGCTGTTCCTGTTAATCGTCATATAATTGAAGGAATTCATAGGAGTTACCCCGGTATTCCAGGAAGCGTATAAAGTCATTCTTTGAGATTATCAGTGAAGCAGTATTATCATTGGGATGGAAGGACAGGTTTTCAAAATCAAGCAGCCTTTTATCAATAAAAAGATGTACGTGTTTATCATGATCGTTTATCAGACCGAAGGGTGATACAGATCCGGGTTTCAGACCAAGATATTTCATCAGTCTTTTCTCCGAGGCAAAGGTGAGCTTGCCCTGTTTAAGTCTTTTTTCCAGGTCTTTCAAATTTAGTTGCCTGAGGTGTTCCAGGATTACCAGGTAGTGTTTATTGCCCTTATGATTTCGCAGGAATATATTCTTACACCTTCCTGAATCATAATTTTTCCAGTATCTGCTTGCTTCCACGATTGTGTTTACCGGCGGATGTTCCCTGTAGTGGTATTGAATATTAAGTTTGTCGAGCAGTATATATAGTTCTTTTTGCCCCCTCATTATTTTATTCCTGTCTTTTGATATAGTTGAATTCTATTTCTGCAAGAATGGAAAGGTCTTCACCTGCTTCCAGGGAATCAGTATCGGCGGGGTCAAAGGCCCAGTTAATACGTGCCGGTATCCCTTCTTCTTTCATGGATCTTATTATCATGACGATGTCGTAAAGGAAGATTGCTGATGACGAATTAAAATATTCAAGGTCGAGCTGCAAGGTAAGGTGATTATCCTTATTGATTGAAGAGTATCCGGTTGCCAGTTCAGTCTTGTAGTCAGACAGCCACTTTATTGCCGGTTCATAGGTGGCCCGCACATTTTCCGGTCTGCTGACGCCTGCTATCCTGAATATATTATCATCGTGTGAGAAATTAATCTCAGGATCGAGGTCTGAAGGAGCTGAATAATATTTCTGCATTTTACTTTTCTGGTTTTTACAAATATGCAATTTTCCCTGTTTCGTGGCAATTATTCTGTTTCGAAGAGCCTTCCCCGGGCATTTTCTTCAAGGTAGCCCTTATCTTCAAGGAGCTTTTCTTTTCCTGATGCTTCTACTGCCAGCCTGTCGCACCTTTCATTACCTTCAATCCCACTGTGTCCTTCCACCCACCTGAATGTCACATTATGCTGGCGATATATTTTAAGAAAGCGTTTCCAGAGGTCAGAATTCTTTTTTTTCCGGAATGACTTTCTTTCCCACTCGAACACCCATCCCTTGTTAACAGCATCTGCAACATACCTGGAGTCGGTATAAACCACAACCTCTGATCCTTTGATTTTCAGTTCTTCAAGACCCTTTATCACTGCCAGCAGTTCCATCCTGTTATTGGTGGTTAGTTTATAGCCTTCAGAAAGTTCTCTCTTGTGCTTATCTGTCTGCAGCACTACCCCGTAGCCCCCCGGTCCGGGGTTTCCCTTTGCAGCACCGTCTGTAAAAATTGTGATTTTTTTCCTCATCTTCTTCAGGCGGGTAAGGTAATTCCTGTATTTGTTAAAAATAATTTGACAGCAATTGCAAGCAGTATAATACCGAAAATCTTCTTGAGTATATGTACGCCTGAGGGCCCCAGTATTCTTTCAACCCTGGAGGTAATTTTAAGAACGAGAAAGACCACTAACATGTTAATAACCAGTGCTATAAGAATATTTACAGGAGCATATTCAGCTTTCAACGACAGTAATGTGGTTATTGACCCGGCTCCTGCGACCAGGGGAAAGGCAATTGGTACAACCGTTCCTCCTCCCGGGGAGTCATGTTTGAAAAGTTCGATTCCAAGCACCATTTCGAGGCCAAGCAAAAGGATTACTATTGATCCTGCTATGGCAAAGGAAGAGATATCGACCCCGAAAAGGGACAGGAGTGGTTCGCCTGCAAAGAAGAACATCAGGAATATTATAAATGCCACCAGGCTTGCCTTGGCGGCACCCACTTCACCTGTTTTTGCTTTTATGTCAAGGATAATGGGTACAGATCCCAGGATATCGATTATTGCAAACAGCACCATAAAGGCTGCTACTGTTTGTTTCAGGCTTATGTCGTGAAAATATTCCATCAGGGTTTATTTTTTCTGGCACAAAGATAATAAATATAGGCTAAGGATTGAGTTTCGCTGGTGCCGGGTTCAGCCCCGCAATCAGCTTCGGCTGATAAAGTGAGGTTAGGGCCGGGAAAAAATACAAAGGGCAAAAGAAATAAAGCTTTTGCCCTTCGCCGTTAGTGGTAGTCGTTCTTGCTAACGTATATCCATTTCTTCCACCAGGTGGCCGGCACCGGCATAAATATCCATTATCCACAGTACATAGCGTATATCCACGCTGATACATCTCTGCAGTTCGGGTTCAAAGGCCACGTCACCGCTCATAGCTTCCCAGTTGCCATCAAAGGCAAGTCCTATCAGTTCACCCTTGCCGTTCAGTACCGGGCTTCCCGAGTTTCCACCTGTTATATCACAATTGGTCAGGAAGCACACAGGCATATGCCCGGCCGGATCAGCATATCTTCCGAATTTTTTTTGTTCGTAAAGTTCTATAAGCCTGTCGGGAAGGTCAAATTCATAGTCGCCGGGTACATATTTTTCAATTACACCTTCCATGCTTGTGTAGTGCTTGTATATTACAGCGTCCTTTGGCTGGTAGGGCAGCACTGAACCATAGGTGAGGCGCATTGTGAAATTTGCATCGGGATAGAGTACCAGCCCGGGATCCATCTCCCTCAGTCCTGCAATATAGAGGCGACTTCCTTTTTCTAGCTTGCTGTCGAATTCACCTGACTTCTGCATCAGATCCCGGTAAACCATTATAACATCCATACCGTTTTTGAGGGCAGGGTCGGTTTCAAGCTTTTCGGCATCCGGCTTAGCCAGGAAGCTCATTAATTTTTCTTCGGTAGTGAAAATTGAATTATCGAACATATAGTCGACATACCTGTCCACATCCCCTCCAAATTGCTGATCTATCTGGACAACAAAATCGGGCCAGTACACAGGGTCAATATTTTCCTTGAAGACCCTGATCATTGCCTTTGTTGCTTTCCTGTCTGTTGGGGGGTTGTAATCTTTATAGAATCCTTCGGCTCTTTGCTTGAGCCTTATCACGGCTTCGTTTATTTCTTCTTCATCATCACTGGCCAGGGCTGAAATCAGTTCCCGGGCGTTACGTGCCATTGACGGCAGTTCAGTACCGCGCATCAGGCATTCGCTCAAGTACTGCTGGGCATTATTGTAATCTGCCCTTCCTTCTATTGAGGTCTTTATTAATTCCAGTGCATTACCATATTTTTCCTGTCTCTTCCTGTTTTTACTTACCCATTCAGTAAATCTGTTCTCCAGTTTTTCCTTTTTTCCTTTAATGTTGAGTCTCTCAAGCCCCTGTTTCTGTCCAATGGAGAATTTCCAGTAATTGGATGATCCCGAATATTTTGAGGCATACTGTATATTGACTTTGGGATCGGCCATCATATCGGCCATAAGTATTTCCTGGCGTATGCCACGTATTTTGATCCTGTTAGGGTGGGTGATTGATAATACTTCATCAACGCCATAGGAAGTCATATACCTCTGTGTTCCTCCCGGGTAACCCAGGATCATTGCAAAGTCATTTTCATCAATACCACTGGCTGATACCGGGAGGTAATATCTTGGTTTCAGGGGTATGTTTTCTTCGGAATATTCGGCAGGTTTTCCATCGGGCCCCATATAAACACGGAATACGCTGAAATCGCCCGTGTGGCGTGGCCATTCCCAGTTATCAGAATCGTGGCCGAATTTACCTATTGAAGAAGGAGGGGCGCCCACCAGTCTTACGTCACTATAGATTTCATAGACAAGAAGGTAATAGTTGTTTCCTCCGAAAAATGAGCTCACATTTGCACGGTAATGATTGCCTTCAGTTGTTTCATTTACTATTTCTTCCCTAACAATATTTATGGCATCGGCTCTTTCCCTTTCAGTCATTTCAGCAGTGACATTTTCAAGGACGCGGTCGGTAACATCCTCAATTCTTACGAGGAAGGTTACGCTCAGTCCCGGGTTTGGCAGTTCCTGGTCTTTTGACATTGCCCAGAACCCGTCTTTCAGGTAATCGTGTTCAACGGTGCTGTGCGATTGGATTGTACCATATCCGCAATGGTGATTTGTAAGGAGGAGGCCCTGGGATGAAACGATTTCGGCAGTGCAGCCACCGCCGAAAATAACTATGGCATCTTTTATCGAGGCCTGGTTCAGGCTGTAGATCTCCTCGGCGCTCAGTTCCAGGCCAAGCTCAGTCATTCTGCCCATATTCAGCTGTTCGAGCAGTGGAAGAAGCCACATCCCTTCATCAGCCCTAAGGCTCATATTCAGGCTAAGAATAAGAGCAATAAATATTGAAATTAGTCTCTTCATGAAAAATTGATTTTTTAATTTTTAAATATTTTGAGCTTCAAATATACTTTTATAATCTTAATAGTCAAGTCTCTTTTCCCCAAAGAGGTCCATCTGCGAATCTCCCAGGTTAAATGTTTTGCGGTGATATGGTGTAATCCCGTATCTTTCAATAGCTTCTTTATGTTCTGGTGTTGGGTATCCCTTATTGTTTTTCCAGCCATATAGTGGATATTCATCATGCAGCTTTATCATGTATTCGTCACGGTATGTTTTTGCCAGAATTGAAGCTGCGGCTATAGACATGAACTGGCCGTCACCTTTAACGATAGTCTTAAACGGGATATCTTTAAAGGGTATGAAATAATTGCCGTCGACAAGTAAAAATTCAGGTTTCCTGCTGAGACCATCGATTGCCAGGTGCATGGCTTTGTATGTAGCCCTGAGGATATTTATATGATCTATTTCATTATTATCAACCATGGCAACATTCCATGATAAGGCCTTCTCACATATTTCCTTCCTGAGCGTTTCACGCAGGAGGGGTGACAATTTTTTTGAGTCGTTCAGGATCTCGTTCCTGTAACGTCTGGGCAATATTACTGCTGCAGCCACAACCGGGCCGGCAAGTGCTCCCCGGCCTGCTTCATCGCATCCGGCTTCTGTTAATCTCCTGCTGAAAAATGACCTGAGCATATCTTTTGAGCTTAAATTGATTTATTCTGGCTGGCTGCCTTGCAACCGTAATTCACTGTAATACCTTAAACACATGGAAGAACCAGGTATTAAATGTATGAATTGTATGCTCAAAAAAGAAAGGAATCAGGCTTTATTTTTCAGCCTCTTCCATCAGCAACCTGTATTTTTCCATCAGTTCCTTATTCAGGTCAAGAGGAGGTTCAGCTCCTTCGGGCAGCAGGGATTTATAGGGATGATCCTTTGAATATTCTTCAAACTCTTTTCTGATCTCATCAAGAATTTGCGGTTTGGTCAGCAGGTCAATGGCTGTTGCTGCCATCACCCTGGCGCCTGTATTAAGACCTTTCCATGCTGCCGTGCCATAGTAGGCCGACACTGCCGACCAGTGATGGCCTATCATACCCGGCACACCACCGGGGAACCTTAAGGTGGCAGTCGGGGCTACAAGTGTTACTTCACCCACGTCTGATGATCCTCCGCCTACCTGTATTCCCGAAGCTTTTTTCAGAGGCGACACCTTTTCAGGGTAGCCCTTCTCTTCTCTTCCCAGCTCCTTCTGCAGTGCCCTTGCAAATTCATTCTCCTCTTCCGTCCAATCCGGCATACCAACCAGTTCAATATTTGACTGTATCAGCTCAGCCATCCCCCGGTTTGAATGCCGCTGGTGAATGCCTGTGAGAACCCTTATCTCTTCCAGCTCAGTGCCTGTAGCAAGTGCCGCTCCCCTGGCACAATTGACAACTTTATCATACATTTCCTCTATACGCTCATCAGTATTTCTGACATAATACCATACAGAGGCTTTATCCGGGACAACATTCGGAGCTTCTCCACCTTCCATTATCACATAATGCATCCTGTGTGTATAATGCAGGTGTTCTCTCAGGTAATTGGCAGATATATTCATTATTTCAACTGCATCCAGGGCGCTTCTCCCTTCCCAGGGAGCCCCTGCAGAATGTGAAGCTTTGCCACTGAAGGTAAATATCACGGAAATGAGAGCATTACCGCTGACGCCATAATCCGTAGCCATGTTGCTGGAGGAGTGGTTATCAATAACAGCATCCACTCCGTCGAAAACACCTGCCCTGACCATGTAGGGGCGACTTATAACAGTTTCCTCAGCAGGTGAACCAAAAAATTTAATTGTTCCGGTGATATTATTTTCTTCCATGCTTTTCTTGACTGCTATAACTGTTGCCACACCGGCAGTTCCCATCATATTATGTCCGCAACCATGGCCTGGTGCTCCTCTTACAACCGGATCCTTGTAAGGAATCCTTCCTTTCTGGGAGAGCATGGGGAGGGCATCAAATTCGCCCAGTACAGCGATAACCGGTTTTCCTTCGCCCCATGTAGCCACAAAACAGGTAGGCATGCCTGCAAGGTTTCGCTCAATTGTAAACCCTTCTTTCTCAAGTGTTTCAATAAGCAGGGCAGCCGATTTAAATTCCTGTAAACCCAGTTCGGCATAGCTCCAGATCTTATCAGAAATCTTCCCGAACCGGATAACCGTGCTTTCCTGATCAAGATAGTCAAGGGCCGTTTTTTTCTCCCTGTACAGCCTGGCAGCGGGTACCTCAACAATATTTTCCTGTGCGACGGCAAAGAAAGGAATTACTAGCATAGCGCTTAGGAATGCGGTGGTCAGCCTGAGTGATTTCATGATTGATGATTATTAAATTAATTAATAAATCAAAGATAAATTTATGGATCCAATATTGGTATAGAAGGGATATGTTTTTGGTGCATGTTTCCCGGGCAAGCAGGCAGAGCCGGTAAAGAATGATTAACTGCGGAATTTGTTTTTGTTTCTTTTACCCGATAGAAAGAAGTGCTATTATAGTCCCTATCAGTATACCGGCTATATTGAGCCCAAGATCCTGGAGCTCGAAGGAGCGAAAAGGCAGGAAAATCTGTATAAATTCAACTGTAAGCGAAAAAAGGATAAGCAAATATAAGGTTATGGATATGGTCTTTTTTTGTGTTTGCCTTGTTACAAAAGAGATGATTGCCAGGAAGGCGAGCAATATGTGTTCAAGGAAATGAACCGGGTAGTCAAGGCGGATGGGGATTTGTTTGCCTCCTATCGTGGGCACCGGTAAATCAGGTAATACAGCAAGAACAAGCACCAGGATGATCCAAATGGAGAGAAGAATTCTTGCATAAGGCCTGAATTTGTTAATTAATTTTCCCATATCGTGTATAATAGAAACGCAAAAGTACTAAAATCTTGTGAGTACAATATCAAAAAGCTAATTTTGCAGAAAACTGGAAAATATGGTTTCAACAGAACAGGTAAAAGATATAATGGAACGCCGGGATGCGTTAAGGAGGTTTCTTTGACATTGATGACAAAAAGAAACAGATAGAGGAAGAAGAACTAATAACCAGGAAGCCTGAATTCTGGAATGACCCGGGTGCGGCAGAAGAACAGATGAAAAAAATTTCAGTCCTTAAATCCTGGGTGGCATCGTTTGATGAGCTGAGTACTGCCATTGACGACTTCCAGGTAATTTATGATTTCTTCAGGGAAGGAGAGGCAGGGGAGAAAGAGCTTGATGACCAGTATGCTTCTGCCCTGAAAAAGGTCGAAGAGCTGGAGTTGAAGAACATGCTGCGCAGGGAGGAAGACCAGCTGGGTGCCTATCTTAAAATCAATGCCGGAGCCGGGGGCACGGAAAGCAATGATTGGGCTGACATGCTCATGCGAATGTATATAAGGTGGGGCGAACGCAATGAATATAAGGTCAGGGAACTGGATTTTCTCCCGGGGGACGAGGTGGGGGTAAAATCAGTAACACTGGAGTTTACCGGAGAGAGAGCTTATGGATATCTTAAAAGCGAAAACGGCGTGCACAGGCTGGTACGCATATCTCCATTCAATGCCCAGGGAAAGAGACAGACCACCTTTGCCTCAGTCTTCGTTTCGCCGGTTATTGATTCAAAAATAGATATTAAAATAAATCCTGCCGATATCAGCTGGGAAACATTCAGGTCGAGCGGTGCAGGAGGACAGAATGTGAACAAGGTGGAGACAGCGGTGCGCCTGCGACATCAGCCCACGGGCCTTGTGATTGAAAACCAGGAAACCCGCTCACAGATGAAGAACAAGGAAAACGCAATGCGTATTCTTAAATCACATCTCTATGAGCTGGAGCTCAGGAAGCAGATGGAAGAAAAGAACAAGATAGAGGGACAAAAGAAAAAGATAGAGTGGGGTTCCCAGATTAGGTCCTATGTGCTGCATCCCTACAAGATGGTAAAAGACCTCAGGACAAATTATGAAACCGGAAATGTTCAGGCAGTGCTTGATGGAGACCTTAATGACTTCATAAAAGCTTACCTGATGGAATTCGGCAAGGATTGATGTATTTACCTTAGCGTTAGATGTGGATTTCAAATTCATATCATCAGGCAGAGGCTACCTGGCTCACCGGGCCTGGATCGGAAAAGAAATCCGGGAAGGAATGACAAAAAGCATGGATTAATTCATAGTTATTTCTTTTACCTTTGTCCGGTAAACATCATCGATTGGAAAATGCCGGAAAAAAAAGAAAAACTTTTCGAACAGTTTCCCCCTGTAACAAAAGAGGAGTGGATGAGCAGGCTGAAAGCTGACCTCAAGGGTCAGGATTTCGAGAAGAAGCTTGTGTGGAAAACAATAGAGGGATTCAGCGTATATCCTTTTTACCGCCGGGAGGACATAGCGTCCCTGCCTCATATCGATACCCCTCCGGGAGAATTCCCCTTCCTCAGGGGAAGCTACCCTGGCAGGAATGAATGGTATATAAGGCAGGATATTAATGTTAAAGATCCGCTTGAGGCAAACAGGAAAGCCCTTGATATACTCAACAGGGGGGTTACTTCGCTTGGTTTTGTTTTCGGGGATGGGACAGAGTTTAGACCTGGATTGATTGAGTCGCTCCTTACGGGAATATTTTGTGAAAGCATAGAAATCAATTTCTCAACTGAAGGGAATGCAAAGGAGCTATTTGCGGTTTTTGCCGCTTACCTCCGTCAAAAAGGTGTAAAACCGGGCAGTGTCAGGGGAGCTATCGAGACAGACCCGCTGGGAAAATTGATGGTAAATGGCACTTTGTGCATCCCTGTGAGTGAGGGCATGGATTATCTTGCCGACCTGGTAAAAAGTGCCGAATACCTTGAAAATTACAGGCTTATCAGTATTAACGGGGCAGCTTTTGGTAATGCCGGCTCCGGAATTGTAAAGGAGCTTGCCTTCTCACTGGCAATGGGCAGTGAATACCTGTCCCGGTTGACTGACAGGGGAATAAGTACCGATACAGCGGCCAGGTCATTAGGATTTAAATTCGGGATAGGATCAAATTATTTCATGGAAATTGCCAGGATGAGGGCTGCCAGGGTACTGTGGGCCAGGATTGTGGATGCTTATAAACCTGAATCAAAAGAAGCCTGCAAAATCTATGTTCATTCGGTTACGAGTGAATGGAACAAGACGGTTTATGATCCCTATGTGAATATGCTGAGGACACAGACAGAAGCAATGTCGGCGACACTGGGAGGAACAAGTTCGCTTACCGTACAGCCTTTTGACAGCATCTTCAGGGAAGCATCTGAATTTTCTGAAAGGATAGCAAGAAACCAGCAGTTACTGCTTATGGAAGAATCCCATTTTGATAAGGTGAATGATCCCTCGGCAGGCTCTTATTATATCGAAAAACTTACAGCCTCCATTGCTGAGCATGCATGGGAGCTCTTTATTGATGTTGAAAATGAGGGAGGCTTTCTTTCGGCCCTTCAGAAAGGTTCAATACAATCACGGGTGAAGGAAACTGCTGACAAACGAAAGACAAATATCAGGAGGAGAAAGGAAAAATTGCTTGGCACAAATATTTTTCCCAACGGGGGGGACAGGATAAGAAGTGCTGGCCTAAAAAGACCTGCAGAAAAGAAAGGCAGGCAGGAGGTGGAGCCCCTGAATTTATTCAGGGCTGCCGAAGAGTTTGAAGGCCTGAGGATGGCAGTTGACCGGCTGGAAAAACCACCTGTGGTCTTTCTTTTAACCATCGGTGATCCTGTAATGCGTAAGGCAAGGGCACAGTTTGCACATGGCTTTTTCGGCTGTGCAGGGTATAATATTATTGACAATACCGGCTTTGGTTCCCCGGAGGAGGGAGTTAATGCAGCAATAGAGGCAGGGGCAGACATTGTGGTAATATGCAGCTCTGATGAGGAATACCCGGAATACGCACCCCGTATCAATGAACTGCTGAAAAACAAAGCCATACCTGTTGTCGCGGGAGAGCCCGCATGCATTGACGAGCTCAGGAGCGGGGGTATCGGGCACTTTATAAGCATAAGGTCAAATTTATTGGAAACGCTCAGGGAATATAACAGTGAACTGGGTATTACTAAATCATTTTAAGGCTTATTATGAGACCATCATTCGATATATCAGGTATTAACAACGGCAGGGAGGCTGGAATTGATTTCAGTGAATGGGAAAAGAAAATGGGTATAGAAAACTACTGGCTTACCCCGGAAAAGATACCCGTGAAGAGTACCTATTCCAGGAAGGATATTGAAGGCATGGAACATCTGGATTATGCCGCAGGGCTGCCGCCCTTTCTTCGCGGGCCCTATTCCGCCATGTATGCCATGAGACCATGGACCATACGGCAGTACGCAGGATTTTCCACTGCAGAAGAATCAAATGCCTTTTACAGGAGGAACCTGGCTGCAGGACAGAAAGGGCTGTCAGTGGCTTTCGATCTTGCCACACACAGAGGTTATGATTCAGACCATGAAAGAGTGGTCGGCGATGTGGGCAAGGCCGGTGTGGCGGTTGATTCAATCCTTGATATGAAAATATTGTTCGACCAGATACCTCTCAATAAGATGTCGGTGTCGATGACCATGAACGGCGCCGTACTGCCAATTATGGCTTTTTACATAGTTGCCGCTCTGGAGCAGGGAGCCAGGCTGGAAGAGTTATCCGGAACCATTCAGAATGATATCCTGAAAGAGTTTATGGTCAGGAATACATATATATATCCACCGGACTTTTCGATGAGAATAATAGCCGATATCTTCAGGTATACCTCTGAAAAAATGCCACGTTTCAATTCAATAAGTATTTCGGGTTATCATATGCAGGAAGCGGGAGCTACCTGCGACATTGAACTGGCATATACCCTTGCTGACGGGCTGGAATACCTGAGGGCAGGACTGGAGGCAGGACTCGACATCGATACTTTTGCGCCGCGATTATCATTTTTCTGGGCTGTCGGAATGAATCATTTCATGGAAATAGCAAAGATGAGGGCTGCAAGAATGCTGTGGGCAAAAATTGTAAGTGGCTTCAATCCAAAGAATCCCAGGTCAATGGCCCTCAGAACACACTCACAAACCTCAGGATGGAGCCTTACGGAGCAGGATCCCTATAACAATGTCGGCAGGACCTGCATAGAAGCTATGGCAGCAGCCCTTGGACATACCCAGAGCCTTCACACAAATGCCCTGGATGAAGCTATTGCCTTACCTACTGATTTCTCTGCCAGGATAGCCAGAAACACGCAGATCTACCTGCAGGAAGAAACGGAAATATGTCGTGCCGTGGATCCCTGGGCAGGATCATATTTCGTGGAGAGCCTGACCCATGAGCTGGCACACCGCGCCTGGGATCTTATTATGGAGGTTGAGGAACTGGGAGGAATGGCGAAGGCAATTGAATCAGGGGTGCCCAAAATGAGGATTGAAGAGGCTTCGGCACGTGCACAGGCAAGAATAGATTCAAGGAACCAGACAATAGTGGGCTTAAATAAATACCGCCTTGATAAGGAAGAACCGCTGGAAATCCTGGAAGTGGATAATACCTCTGTTCGTGAAGCACAAATAAAAAGAATTGCTAAATTGAAATCCGAAAGAAATGAAGATGAATGCAGGGAAGCACTGGATAAATTAACAGAAGCTGCTGAGACAGGCCGTGGCAACCTGCTTGAACTGGCTGTTGATGCTGCAGCAAAAAGGGCAAGCCTCGGTGAGATTTCTCATGCATGCGAAAAAGTAGTAGGGAGGTATAAAGCAGTGGTACGATCAATCTCAGGTGTATACTCCTCGGAATACAAGAATGACAAAGATTTTGAGGAAGCACGTAAAATGACACGGCAATTTGCTGAAAAAGAAGGACGGCAGCCCAGGATAATGATTGCAAAGATGGGACAGGACGGACATGACCGGGGGGCTAAAGTAGTATCTACCGGCTATGCTGATATTGGATTTGACGTTGATATTGGTCCCCTGTTCCAGACACCTGCCGAGGCAGCACGACAGGCGGTTGAAAATGATGTGCATGTACTGGGTGTCTCAAGCCTGGCTGCAGGTCATAAAACACTTATTCCACAGGTAATAGAGGAACTGAAAAAACACGGCAGGGATGATATACTGGTGATTGCCGGGGGCGTAATACCTGTGCAGGATTATAAATTCCTTTATGATGCAGGTGTGGCAGCTATCTTCGGACCGGGAACATCCGTGTCTGACGCAGCAATTAAAATACTTCAAATATTGCTCCAGACTGTAGATTGATAAGCGCATATTAAAATTTTCTGGACTTTCTGAACCTTTTATTGTAAATTGGCAACATGATAGGTAAATTGGCAACATGATAGCTAGAAGTGTTAAAATCATATCTGCGCGTATTTATAGAAATCTGTTAATATCGGGTCTCCTGATAATATTGACGGCCTCTTTGTCAATAGCCCAGGAAAAAGACAGATTTGATTATTTTGACCCGGAGACATGGTTGCTGGGGGATTTTAACTATAATTCACTGCTGAATGCGCCCCATGACAGGTGGTTCAGCAAGGAATTCAATAACTATGAGCTCGATGATGAAGCCTTTATGGAGATTGAAGCAGCCGGTATCGACAGCATTGAGATACTGGTAGTGCTGGGAACATGGTGCTCTGACAGCAGGCGTGAAGTGCCCCGCTTTATGAAAATTATTGAGACGCTTGGTTATGACAGGGAGCGCATCCGTTTTATAGGGGTTGATTCCTATAAGGAAGCACCGGTACCGTCTTATGGCTCAATGGATATTGAACGTGTGCCTACTTTCATCTTTTATAAAAATAATTTTGAACTGGGACGCATCATTGAATATCCTGAAGCGTCTTTAGAAAGGGATATGTTGAGGATTTTAACGATGAAATAATAAACCGACAATAGCAAAAACCAAATAATCATGGAAGAAAATATCAGAAACACGGGTCATGGCATGGGCGTTGCCGCTCTTATCATGGGTGTAATAAGTGTTATAATTGCCTTTATTCCCTGCATAGGAGCACTGGCCTTCATCACAGGAATAGTGGCAATAGTGCTGGGAGCAATAGGAATATCACAGGCTTCCCAGTCCGCAGCCCCGAAAGGTATGCAAATAGGTGGCCTCGTTACCGGGGTGCTGGCCTTGCTGATATCAATCGGTCAATTGGTATTCTTTGCGGGCATCTCCAAAAACTTTGATAATATAGGTGAAAGGATTGAAGAAGCTTTTGAAGATGTTGAGAAAGATATCAGGAAAGATTTTGAAAGTGGTAATTTTAGAATTACCATTGAAAATGGTGAAGATAAGATAGAAATAGAGGGGACATCAAGTAAAAAGGATCTTCATGACAAATTAGAAGAACTTGAAGGAGTTGAAGCGGAAAAAGAAGAAACGGAACAAGAAGACACCACGGTACAGAAATGACGATAAGGCTGAGATCTCAGCCTATGGTAACAGCTATATGGTCATTAATGCCGTATTTGCCGGAATAATAATACTCATATTTATATATTCCGGTTTTTTTTGCCCCGCGGAAAAAAATTACCCCGTACAATGCATTCATGAGCAAATAACAGGGCAAGCCTGTCCTTCATGCGGCCTGTCAAGAAGCTTCTCCTATATTATCAGAGGAGATTTCACCAGCGCCAGGATGCACAATGAATACGGTATGAGAATATTTTTATTCTTCCTTTTTCACCTCGTGATGCGCCTGTCAAACATCGTGTATTTATTACGCAAACCTTTACAGATCAGGAAATTAATTATACTGGATTCATCCCTTGCCGTAATTAGCTTCATACTTGCCTTCAGGCAGTTTTTTGTCTATTACGTTGACATCCTTTTTCAGGATTTCAGCTTATTTATGATATCATAGACGTAATCCTGTTCATATCCCCTGGATGATGCAAAGCGGATGAGCTTAGCCTTAAGGTCGAAAAAGTTTTTTGCCCGGCTTGTTCTTTTTTTTTCTTTTATCTCATCCTCAATCATCTCAAAGTAGGCGTCGTTATCGATAAGCCCAAGACCGTACTTAATGTCCTCTTCACCCAGGCCGCGGGATTTAAGCATAAGCCTTATTTTCATCTTCCCCCATTTGTTAAAGCGGATCTTGTCACGGGTGTAGGCAGCCGCAAATCTTTTTTCGTCAATAAAGTTGTTTCTTACCAGCTCGTTTATTATGTTCTCATTTTCCTGGTCTTTTGTAAGTTTCCATTCATTGAGTTTAGCCCGTATGTCGTTTTTGCACTTCTCGCTTTTACTGCATAGTGACATGGCTCTTTCAAGAGCTGTGGTATAATTGTTTTTGTTCATCCCTTTATGCCTTTGCTTATTCTTGATTTACCGTTAATGTCATTTATTATGCTGATATCCCTGTAGCCATATTTGTTTAAAAGATTCTTCATCTCCTTGCCTTTTGTCTCATTAATTTCAAAATACAGCCTTCCTCCAGGCTTCAAAACTTTTTTACATAATTCCAGGACAGAACGGTAATATAAGAGTGGATCATTATCAGGAACAAAAAGGGCCTGAGGAGGCTCATAATCAAGGACATTTCTTCCCATATCTGCCTTTTCCGATTCTGTTATATACGGAGGATTGCATACTGCAAGGTCGTATTCCCCGTATTTACGGAAATCAGGATCCAGAATATCATCAATAATAAAATTGATTTCCGCTGAATTTTTTCCTGCATTATATTCTGCCACTGTAATTATTTCACCGGAAATGTCAGTGGCAGTGACTTCGGCTCCTTCAATATGGAGCGCCAGGCTGATAGCTATGCATCCCGTTCCGGTCCCGGGTTCCAGAATCTTTGATGAAATTTTCTGGTTTTCCTTTATTACCAGGTCTACAAGCTCCTCTGTTTCCTGCCTGGGAATAAGGGTGACCGGGGTAACTTTAAAAACTCTGCCGTAGAATTCTGTTGCCCCGGTAATATACTGTACCGGCATCATATTTTTAAGATAATCACATATTTTGTTAACTTTAAACCAGTTATATGAAGATATTTTATGATCGGGATGCGAAAGGATGAATACATTGTCTTTACCGCTGATAAAGGAAAGTAATATTCTGATTATTGCGTTCATTTCCCTTTCCGGATAATAAGGTGATAAATTATCACGGAGATAATGTCGCAGGGTTTTTATTGTCAGTTTTTCGCGGTTCATGGTTTATCAAATTTAACATATTATACAGTATGTTAGGAGGAAATGAAAGAAAATACATGAAGAGGGCCCTGGCCCTGGCATATCTTGCGAGGGGTAATACCAGCCCGAATCCCCTTGTCGGGGCTGTGATTGTGAATGAGAACAAAATAATTGGCGAGGCTTACCATACGAGGGCAGGAGAAGCACATGCAGAGGTAAAGGCAATTGATTCGGTAAAGGATAGGGCTTTACTGAAAAGTGCTACCCTTTATGTTAACCTTGAACCCTGTTCGCATTATGGGCGTACACCGCCCTGCAGTGAGAGGATTATTGAAGAAAAAATTCCGCGTGTTGTTATTGGCACGTCCGATCCCAGTAAAAAAGTCAGCGGTCGCGGGATCAGAATGCTAAGGGAAGAAGGCATTGAGGTTGTTACCGGTGTGCTTGAAGACGAAAGCCGTGAACTGAATAAAAGATTTTTTACATATCATGAAAAGGAACGACCTTATATAATTCTCAAATGGGCCAGGAGTTCCGACAATTACCTGGACAGGCTCAGGTTAAATAATGAAACAGGACCAAACTGGATCACTGGCATGGAAGAAAGGATGCTTGTACATAAATGGCGTTCTGAAGAGGATGCGATACTGATAGGTGACAGGACAGCCTGTAATGATGATCCCTCTCTTGATGTCAGGTTGTGGGGAGGGAAAAACCCCAGGAGGTTCGTATTGAGTGAGTCGGCAAACCTGCCGGCAGGGCTGAAAATATTCAAGGGGGAACCCCCTGCGGTGATTTTCAGTCCTGACACTTCAAAGAAAGGGATAAAAACTTTATATATACCCCTGACTAGCAAGGGGAAAGCACTTGAGGAAATATTAAGCTTTATGCACAAAGAGGAAATTCAGTCTGTAATCGTTGAAGGAGGGAGGATTGTTCTGTCACAGTTTATTGAAGCCGGATTATGGGATGAGGCAAGGGTTTTTACAGGAGATGTTGTCTTTGGGGAAGGACTTAAATCCCCGCTTATTGAAGGAAATATAATTGCAAAACATCATTTTAAGGGGAGCATTCTTGAATACATCAGGCCTCAGGTTTACTGAATATTCTATGATATAATAATAAAAATATTACCTTTGGTTTTGTCCGGACAGGAGTTAAGATGTTGATGTAAAGTATGGAAGGAGAATTCTCCCGGCGTATCTTTTGATTAATACAGGCGTATAAAGGAAATAAGAAAACAATAACTGTCATGAGAAAATTAGTTACACTTCTTGTACTCTTAGCCCTGGCATCGTCTCTTAACGGGCAAAGTTTCAGGAAACTCAGGAAAGCTGCGGAAAAATTTGTTGAGTCTGGCAGGTATGAAGATGCCATTGTGCAATATACCCATGCCATAGAGTTAAAGCCAACCAATATTGATCTTTACATTGCACGTGGCAGTGTTCTTGAAACCATTAAAAAGTATGAGGAAGCCTATGCTGATTTTGAGAAAGCCAGGGTCTTTGACCCCAGGGAAGCAGATGTGCTTTACCTTCTTGGCAGGGTAAGCAACAAGATGGGTAATTACCAGCAGGCACTGGCTCACCTGAACCATGCCAGCGGTGTAGCAAAGAGGGATTCCAGGATCTACCCCGAGAAAGTAAAAACTCTGCTTGAGCTGGGCATGTATGAACGGGCCCTTAAAGTATCTGACACTGCCATGAATTTCAGGGAGGATGATTTAAATTTTTATCAGCGTGGACTGGTATATGAAAAACTCAATAATGATGTCCTGGCCAGGAAGGATTTTGAGAAGGCAGTCAGCAAAAACGGGAAGTTTAATGAAGCAAGACTGGCACTGGCAGACCTGCTGATCAGGACAGGCCATCTTGATGATGCAATGGAGCATTGCTCGGCTGTGATTAGGAATAATGACAGGAATACCGACGCCTATGTCACAAGGAGCAGGATATACATTGCAAAACTTGATTATCCTTCAGCCATAAACGATATTTCCAGGAATATACTGCTTGAACCTGATAATCCCGGCCATTATCTTACAAGGGGAAAATACTACCAGGAGTTCAGCCAGCATCCCAATGCCATAAATGATTTTTCGAAAGCTATATCGCTGAATTCATCCAATCCTGAATTCTATTTCATGCGGGCACATTCATATGAGGAAATCCAGGATTTCGAGAAGGCGGCCAGGGATTATAATACCATAACTGAAATTTCAGAATTCGACCCCAGGGCACGCAGGTTGCTCAGTGAGGCTCAGAACAGGCTCTATGAAATTAACCGCGAAACTGTTCCCCCTGAAGTGCATATTGCCAGCCCGGTAATCAAAGGATCCACAATAGAGGTAAAGGGTGATGCTGAAAAATTGATAATATCAGGTACCATTATAGAAAAAAGCCTCCTGAAAGCGCTGGTCATCAACGACCATGAATCGCTTTTTGAAAAAGGATCAGATGGGAATTATGAATTCCTTGCAAATCTTGATATTGAAGATATTGAAACGGTCAACCTGGTGGCAACAGATGATTATGATAACCAGACGGATCTCAAGTATACCATCATCAGAACAGAGATCGACCCTCCTGAAATATCAATTCTGAGACCCTATGCCGATGATAATAACCAGATCTTTCTTGACAATAATAACCCCAGTTTATATATACAGGGTAAAATAACCGATCAAAGCCTGATAAAATCAATATTTATCGAAGGTGTTACTGCAAGTTATCCTGTTGAGCAGGAAAACCCGACATTTACCGCAACTATCGATATCCTGAACAAGGATAAGATAACTGTTATTGCCGAGGATGTATTCGATAACAGGAAGGAGGTCACTTTTATGATTAACAGGGAAGGTGCCATTATTTCGGCTGAGAATCCGATGGGTAAAACCTGGGTGGTTTTTGTGGAAAATTCCAATTACAATTCCTTTGCCAGCCTGGACGGACCGGTCAAGGATGTTAACCTCATGAAAGCTGCCCTTGCAAATTACCAGATACACAATATTATACACAAGAAAGATCTTACGAAGGAGCAGATGGAGAAGTTTTTTTCAATAGAGTTAAGGGATATGATAAAGGCAAACCAGGTTAATTCATTGCTCATATGGTATGCTGGTCATGGTAAGGTTGTAAATGAAGTGGGTTACTGGATACCTATTGATGCACAGAGGGATGATGAATTTACCTATTTTAATATCAGTACCCTGAGGGCAGCAATGGAACCTTATACCAATGTACTTACACATACACTTGTGGTAACAGATGCCTGTGAATCAGGCCCCAGCTTTTACACGGCAATGAGATCGGCTCCTGCAATAAAAAGCTGCAGTGACTGGAGGGCAACACAGAATAAATCATCCCAGGTATTTATGTCGGCCGGCTATGAACTTGCCTCCGACGATTCAGAATTCACACGAACCTTTGCCAGAACCCTTGAAAGTAATCCCGGAGCATGTATTCCCATAGAGGAAATAGTGTTGAACGTTTCTGTGGCACTTACAAATTCAGATAAACAAAAACCTATGTTTGGCCAGATAACGGGATTGGAACATAATGAAAACGCAACTTTCTTCTTTATTGCAAAATAGAATTTTATGACTGATAAAAGCCCTGACTGGCTTAAAATGATTATCAGGTACCCGTGCCTGATGATCATTGCTTTATCGCTAAATATCCTTACTGCGTGGCCACAGGAATATTACTTTGACAGTTACGGAGTAAGCGAAGGATTGAGTTCCTCCAAAGTGTACACCATTATACAGGACAGGTCGGACTATCTGTGGCTTGGAACCGAGAGCGGTGTTACACGGTGGAACGGATCTGAATTTGAAAATTTCTCGGGCATTGACGGGCTGGCGACAGGGGGGGTAATGTCCTTGCTCGAAGATAAGAGGGGAAGAATATGGATGGGACATCTGAACGGTGGCTTAAGCTGTTACGAAAACAATGTCTTCAGGCAGGTAAGAATAGATACACTTCTGATAAGCGGAGACATATCTGGCCTGGCGGAGGTCGATGGTAAATTATGGATAAGCACAGCCCTTAACGGAGCTTTTTGCGCTGATATGCCGGAAGCGGGTTCAGAATTCTTAACTGCCGGGCAATACAGGGGAGCCGAGGGCTTGAGTGACCAGGTATTTGATATCTATGCCGACAATGATGGTGATATATTCTGTATAGCTGATGTGGGAATTAAAATATACAACCGCAGTAATGACAGCTTTGAGACATACAAGCCGGAAGGCCTCACCACTTTTTTCAATACCATAACAATGCTGGAAGACAGCAGGGGAGGGAAATGGTTCGGCACTAACAAAGGCGGACTGTATTATTTTCCCCCGGAGGGCGGGGAACTGGTAGTTTATGATGTACGCGATGGACTCGCAAGCAACTGGATCAGTTGTATAACTGAAAATTCAGGGGGACAGATATGGGTTGGAACATGGGGTGGTGGTATAACGGTTTTTGATGATGAAGGGATTCAGATATTTAATGAGTCCAATGGATTGCCGGCAGCTCAGATTCACAGCATAATGGAAGATCATGAGGGGAATATGCTTATTACCAGTCAGAATAACGGGATACATGTTTTCAAAGGCTACCACTTCATTAACTATAAGCCGGGAAATATGTTCAGGGATCCTGCAGTCTGGGCGCTTGCCGAAGATAAATACAGCAGGTACTGGTTTGGAACAAACGGGGGAATAACATTATTTGATCCTGAAATAGGAATGCCACTCTTCTATTATGAGGGAGCACATAATATTAGCAACCAGGTCAGGTATATAATAAATGACAGGGATAAGAATCTTTGGGTGGGGACAGCCAGCAATGGCGTTTACAGGTATGATTTTGATCTGAATGATTTCACTTATAGCTATGAACAAAATGGCATACTCCCTTTTAATAATCCCGGAGTTACGGCCCTGGTGGTGGACCATGACAATAAACTATGGATAGGGACAAATGATGGCGTAGCATTATGGGATATCGGGAATGAAAGGGGGAGGAGGTATACGCATGGCGACGGGCTGGCCGGTAACACTATAACAGCTTTGCATGTTGATAACAGAGGAAGTGTATGGATAGGATCGGAAAAACGTAACGGTCTTACAAAATATGATCCTGATAAAAAGGAATTTACGATAATCGATCTTAAAAATGATCTTGCTCCTACATGTATAAGCGATACACAGGATGGAATGGTATGGATAGGAACCAGGTCAGGAGTCTTTGGCCTGAGAGCAGATACTCTTGCTGTTCACCTTACAGAAAGCAATGGCTTGCTTTCAAACAATATCAACCTCCTTCAGCCCGACAGGCGGGGAGCCCTGTATATCGGGACCAATAAGGGTTTGAACAGTCTTAATATCGAAACAGGAATAATTAACACCTATACCGGCGAAAACGGCTTTGTGGGTATTGAAACAAAACGGAATGCCTCCTGCCTTGACAGCAAAGGCCATCTTTGGTTTGGCACTGCAAACGGAGCCACAAGGCTGGCTCCTGAAGATATTCCTCCTCCTGACCCGGAGCCTTTAACCCATATCAGTGGAATGACCGTTAATTTCAAAGAAAGAGAAATGATTCCCGGTATGAGATTGCGATATACCGAAAAGAACATTGCTTTTGATTACTATAGTGTTTGCCTGACCAATCCAAAAGCAGTAAGATACAGGGTTATGCTGGAGGGGGCTGACCCTGAGTGGAGACCGGAAACAGAACAGACAACGGCAATATATTCATCTCTGTCGCCGGGAAAATATACCTTCAGGGTAAAAGCTCAGAACAGTGACGGGATATGGAATGAAGAAGCCCTAAGTTATGATTTTGTAATAAGGCCTCCCTTTTATGCCAGTCCCCTGTTCATATTTTTCGTTCTCATTATCCTTGCTGTGGCCGTTATGATCTACATAAGAATAAGGGAAAGAAACCTGGTGAGGGAAAAGAGGATTCTGGAGGAAAAGGTGGAAGAAAGAACGGCTGAGGTTGTTCAGAAAAGCATGGTTATTGAAGAAAAGAACAGGGACATTACAGCAAGCATCAGGTACGCCGAGAGAATACAGCTGGCCATGCTACCCCCGGAAGACAGCTTTAATGATACCTTTGTATTGTTCTTGCCCAAAGATATTGTAAGCGGTGATTTTTACTGGATGCATGATAATGGTGATATACAATTCATTGCCGCTGTCGATTGCACCGGCCATGGCGTTCCCGGGGCCTTTATGTCAATAATAGGACATAATTCACTTACGAAGATAGTAAGGGAATATGGTATCATACGGCCGGCAGCCATTCTGGACCAGCTTAATATTGAAGTGGAAAAATCATTAATCCAGAGAGGTGATGAGGTAATAAATGATGGAATGGACCTGGCCCTGATAGCCTATGAGAAACGAAACAAGAGGCTTGAATATGCAGGAGCCTATAACCCGCTGGTTATTGTCAGGGATGGGGAAGCCATTACAATTAAGGGTGACAGATTTCCTATTGGTATGTCTACAGCGCACAATAATAAATTTACTAATGTGGATGTGGATATCAGGGCTGGCGATATGCTTTATATGTTTTCTGACGGGTATGCCGACCAGTTTGGAGGCCCGGAAGGTAAAAAATTCAAGGCAGGAAACCTCAAGAATGAATTCCTGAAAATCTCATCATTGCCGGTGGCTGATCAGAAAGCCCGCTTGCTCGGGACACTCAAGGAATGGATGAAGGGGAAGAGCCAGATTGATGATATCCTTGTTATAGGGACCAGAGTGCCCTGATCCTATATCCTTGCTATACTTACCGGGTCGTCGTGCCAGTCATTATAGGCGCTTATTGCCTCCATGGCCTGTTCAGGACTTCCTGCCACTACCCAGATCTTCTTATGAACCTTCCTCATAAATCCCTTGTCTATAACACTTTCAAGGAAAGAGATAAAGTGTGAATAGAATAATTTAGTATTAAGGATTACGAGAGGCCCCCTGAAAAGGCCCAGTTGCTTGAGGGTGATTGCCTCGGTCAGTTCTTCAAGAGTACCTATACCGCCAGGAAGGGCAATGACTGCATCGGAAATCGCGAACATTTTTTTCTTTCTTGATCCCATGTCTTCGGTGATGATAATTTCATCAATATTATCATTACCCCAACCGTTGTCATACATAAATTTCGGTATTACCCCGGTGATCCTTGCCCCCTTCTTCATGGCAGCATCGGCCACTGCGCCCATCAGGCCTATCCCACCGCCACCATATACAATATTGTGCCCCCGGGATGCAATAAGCTCGCCAAGATGAGAGGCAGCATCAAGGTAGATTTTATCTATTTTGCTGCTGGAGGCTGCGAAAATGCATATGTTCATTGTAAGGGCAATAAAAAAGCCGTTCTAATATGAACGGCCAGGGTAAATTGATATCTTATATTAATCCAGGAGAGCTTCAAGCTTGGAGACAAAATTTGTTTTTGGAACAGCTCCAACCTGTTTATCAGCTACTTCCCCGTCTTTAAAAAATAATACAGTAGGAATATTGCGGATTCCGAATTTGACTGCCACACCCGGGCTGTCATCCACATCACATTTAACAACAAGCGCCCTGTCTTCATAGTCTTTTGACATTTCCTCAACAAAGGGAGCAATCATCCTGCATGGGCCGCACCATTCTGCCCAGAAATCAACCATGACGGGTTTATCTGATTGAAGTACAACTTTTTCAAAATTAGAGTCATTAACCTGTAAAGCCATTGTTTTATATTTTATAATAGTTTATTGTGCAGGCAAATATAATTAATTTACTTTAAATTCAAGTCCGGGAACTGATTCTATAAAATCAATCAGATCATTGCTGAGGCTTACCTTAAAGGACCGTGAAAATAAACATATGCTTATTTTCTCGACAGGGTCGGCTACCAGGAATTTCAGCTCTGTTCTTCCCTTCTGCCCTGTGAGCATACTTTTAAGCTTACCAAGCAATTCATCGTTAAGCCTGTCCACGGGTATAATAATGGTAAAAGACCTTATCAATTCATCTTTGACACTGGTTAACAGGTGAATATTCTGTATTTTCACTTCCAGCTCGTCTTCCCTGAACATTTTTTTCTGAACCTTCCCTTTTACAAGGAGGAAATAACCCGGGTTACAGTATTTACTGTTATTGACATAATCCTTATCAAAAAGCATGAACTTGTAAGAGTCATTGTAGTCCTGCAAGGTAAATGATCCGAAAGGCTTTCCGTTTTTACCGGTCCCGCTACGGGCTTCAGTCACCATCCCTGCTATTATTACCTCTTTGTTGACAAAGTCCTTCAGGTTGTTGAGCTCACTGATCTGCATATTGCAGAAAGTCTTCATTTCAAGCCTGTAATCGTCGAGAGGATGGGCCGACAGGTAAATTCCCACCACTTCCTTCTCCCTGGTCAGTTTTTCCAGCTTGGGCCATTCAGGTGATTCGGGCGGGCTTGGCTTAACTACCTCAAAGCCTTCATCATCGCCGAAAAGTGATTGCTGGGCGGTGCTGGTTTCATTTTTGAGCATGTTGCCATAACGTATAAGACTTTCAATAAAAATCTGTCCTTTGTTATCTTCAGTGAAATACTGGGCCCTGTTAAGTTCACTGAAACAATCGAAGGCACCTGCGAGGGCCATTGCTTCCATACTTTTCTTGTTAAGAGAATTCAGGTTTACCCTTTCTACAAAGTCGTATATTGAAGAGAACAGGCCATTTTTTTCCCTTTCTTCAATAAGACCGGTAACAGCGTTGCTACCCACACCTTTTATTGCCCCCAGGCCAAACCTGATATTACCGTCCCTGTTTACAGTGAAATTTACCTTACTTTCATTGACATCGGGTCCCAGTACTTCGATACCCATGCGCCTGGCCTCATCCATGAAGATGGTAAGTTTTTTAATATCATTTATGTTGCGACTCAGTACGGCGGCCATAAATTCAGCAGGGTAATGAGCCTTAAGGTAGGCCGTCTGGTACGAAAGATAGGCGTAACATGTTGAGTGGGATTTATTGAAGGCATACTGGGCAAAGGCTTCCCAGTCACTCCAAATTCTTTCTATAATTCTCTCTTTATAACCTCTCTCCCTGCATCCTTCGAAGAACTTAAGCTTCATAGCTTCCATCAGCTCTTTCTTTTTCTTTCCCATGGCTTTACGCAAGGAGTCAGCCTCCCCCTTGGAGAATCCTGCCAGTTCCTGTGAGAGAAGCATTACCTGTTCCTGGTAAACGGTAATACCGTAGGTGTCTTTAAGGTGTATTTCCATCTCAGGCAGGAGGTAATCTATTTTTTCCAGCCCGTGCTTCCGTTTGATAAATTTTGGGATATATTCCATGGGGCCCGGTCGGTAGAGGGCATTCATTGCTATGAGATCCTCAAAACGGTTGGGCTTAAGCTCGCGGAGGTGTTTTTTCATGCCTTCCGATTCAAACTGGAATAAGGCGGTGGTTTCACCATTGGCATACAATTCGAATGTCCTGGCATCATCAAGGGCTATCTTTGATATATCAATCTCTATTCCTTTTGATGCTTTTATATTATCCAGGGCATCCCTTATTATTGAAAGGGTTTTAAGGCCCAGGAAGTCCATTTTCAGCAATCCCACTGATTCAACGTGGTTACCGTCGTATTGTGTAACATAGAGGTCGGTATCCTTGGCAATACTTAAAGGAATATATTCATTCAGGGGGTCACGCCCTATAATAATACCGCAGGCATGGGTGCCGGTTTGCCTTACCGACCCTTCCAGGGCCTCAGCGTATTGTAAGGTACGGGCAATGAGCTCATTCTCCGAGTTTTTTTCTCTTTTCAGTTCAGGCACTTCTTCAAATGCTTCACTGAAGCTAATGCCCGGCCTCTCAGGCACCATCTTTGCCAGCCTGTCGGCATCCGATAAATGCAGGTTCTGTACCCTTGCCACATCCCGTATGGCCATCTTGGCTGCCATGGTACCGAAAGTGATTATATGGGCAACCCTGTCGTGTCCGTATTTTTCAACCACGTATTTAAGCACCTGGTCCCTGCCATCCTCGTCAAAGTCAATATCAATATCGGGCATTGAGATGCGGTCTGGGTTCAGGAAGCGCTCAAAAAGGAGCTTATACTTGATAGGGTCGATATCTGTTATTCTCAGTGCGTAAGCCACAGCGGAGCCTGCAGCCGACCCTCTTCCCGGGCCTACCGAAACACCCATCTCCCTTGCAGCTCTCAGGAAATCCTGGACTATCAGGAAATAGCCCGGGTATCCCATTTTTTTTATGGTATCGAGTTCAAAATCGATCCTTTCCTCTAATTCAGGGCTGATCTCTCCCCATCTTTCCCTGGCTCCCCTGTAGGTAATATGCCTCAGGTATTCATCCTTACTGTCAAACTCCTCCGGTATAGGAAATTCCGGCATAATTGGTTCATGGTCGAGCTCATATGCTTCTATTTTGGCTGCTATCTCCATTGTATTGTCAATAGCTTCAGGAATATCAAAGAAGAGTTCCCTCATCTCTTCTTCTGTTTTAAAATATTCCTGCTTTGTATACCTGAGCCTGTCGGGATCATCAAGCTCTTTTCCGGTATTAAGGCATATAAGGCGGTCATGTGCTTCCGCATCTTCGGCTTTCAGGAAATGGACATCGTTGGAAGCAACAATCTTTATCCCTGTTTTTTCCGATAGTTTCCTGTAGGCTTCAATAACGGTATTCTGCTTTGCCAGGGTATCATTGTCATAAAGCGGATTGCCTGTTTTATGTCTCTGGATCTCAAGGTAAAAATCTTCGCCAAAGATTGCCCTGTACTCCATGGCCACCTCTTGAGCTGCCTGCGGGTCGTTGTTCAGTATTGCCGCAGGTATCTCACCCGCAATGCACGCCGAAGTTGCAATGAGGCCTTCATGGTATTCCTTAAGAAGGTCTTTATCAATCCTTGGTTTATAATAAAAACCTTCGGTCCATGACAGGGATACAAGCTTTACAAGGTTCCTGTAGCCCTGATAATTTTTTGCCAGCAATATAAGATGATCGCCCGAACGGTCGTCCTTGCTGGTATTTTCTGACATTCCCCTTCTTGCCACATAGGCTTCAACACCTATTACAGGCTTAATGCCCTTTTCTTTTGCTGCATTATGAAACTCCTTGGCGCCAAACATATTGCCATGATCGGTAATGGCTACAGCCGGCATCCCCCGGCCGGAGACAATTTCCATGAGCTCACTTATTTTTGAGGCACCATCGAGTATTGAATACTGAGTATGAAGATGTAAATGCACAAAATTGCTCATGACAAGGAAGTTACGAGTTATTGTATTATAAGAGCCCGGATGGGATCGGATTTACAAAAGTAACCAAAAATCTCTTTCAGGGAGAGCCAGGCTATGATGATTAATTAACAAGTTTTTATTATATGTCAGCAATCCTGTCCGGAGGGAAAGACTCTTACTGCTTTTTTTAAAGCCCGGGCAAAAAAATAACTCAGTCACAAACACATTTTCTTATAGGGTATATACCTGGCTTGCCGGTCATACATCAGGAGCCAGGAATAGCGGGTCATGACAATTTTTTTTATTATCAATAATCCTTAAATGTATGCCATCGTGCAATTTTTTTTTTTATTTAACGTCTTTATTCAGTATTGGACAGATTTATTAAATCATTTTATTTACCTAAACTAAATATTCTAATATGAGAAAATTGTTATTATTTGTGTTTTTCTTTTGCGGACTGGGCATTATGGTCTTTGCGCAGGAGAAGACCGTAACAGGAACAATCACTGCTGCTGAAGATGGGACAACCATTGTTGGTGCTACGGTGAATATCAAGGGAACGACTACAGGTGTTACATCAGATCTCGACGGTAATTATTCAATTACCGCCAGTGAGGGAGATGTTCTTGTATTCCGTTTTGTCGGGATGAAGACCCAGGAGGTAGCAGTTGGTTCTGACAATGTATATAATGTTGTCATGGAAATCGACAATATAGGCCTTGATGAAATCGTTGTTACAGGCTATGGTTCCGCCATCAAGCGTGAGCTGAGTGGTTCGATTACCAAAGTTGAAACTGAAGGACTGGCAGCGATCCCCACTGTTAGCTTTGAATCGGCTATACAGGGTAAGACAGCCGGTGTTTTTATTGAGCAGGCAAGTGGTAAACTGGGTGAGATCGTGAAAATGAGAATCAGGGGTTCATCATCCATTTCTGCCAACAACCAGCCCCTGTATGTTATAGATGGTGTACCCGTAACATCGGTTAACCTGAGTAACAGCAGTAACCAGCCTACAAACCCCCTGGCTGATATAAATATGGCTGATGTTGAGTCAATACAGATACTTAAGGATGCTTCTGCAGCTGCCATTTATGGTTCAAGAGCATCCAACGGTGTAGTGGTTATTACAACCAAAAGCGGACAAATGGGCGATACAAGGTTCAATGTTTCGTATACCACGGGTATAAGTGAGCCAAGCAGGCTACGCGAATGGCTGAACGCTGACCAGTATCTTGAGCTTTTTAACGAAGCAATGGACAATGTGTCCGTAGGAGGTCTCGTATGGGACTGGCTGCCCAAGGAAGAAATCTGGGAGCTATATGTAGGCGATCAGTGGGATGATGGTTACGACACCGACTGGCAAAAAGAAGCCTTCCAGAAAGGTTCAATGAACAGGGTTAACCTCAGTGCCAGCGGAGGCTCTGAAAATGGCAGTTTTTATGCCGGCATGAGCTATGACAATACAGTTGGTATCCTCAGGGGTAACAGCATGAATAAGTTTAATGGGCGGGTGAGCCTTGATCATAAATCAGGGGACAGGTTTACCTACGGCGTTAACCTGAGCCTTATGAGAACTGAAATGGACAGGGTGGAAAATGATAATGCCTTTGCAACTCCTCTCCAGCTGGTGGCTCAGGCTCCGGTAACTCCTGTTTATGACCCCGAGACAGGGGAACTGAATAAAAATACCATTTATTATAATGGCCTTATCTCACTCCGTGATTCATACAACAACCAGGTTACATTCAGAACTCTGGGTAATGTTTATGGTACATATGAGATTATAAGAGGACTGACATTCAGGACAGATTTCGGTATTGATATTATTGACCTGAGAGAAAAGAATTTCTGGGGACGCGAGACCATCGGGGCAGGACCTGCTGGTGAAGCACAGAACAGGTCTGTCAGGGTTGTTAACTATAACTGGGACAACTACTTTACCTATGTAATGGTTAAAAACGCCCATGATCTTAATATCGTCGGCGGTATGTCCTACCAGGAATCAATGACTACAGGCTCGGATATCCAGGGCAAGGGTTTCCCCACAGACGATTTCCAGAACATAGCCAGTGCTGCTGAAGCAACTTCCTTCGAAAGCTGGGATGAAGGGACTACCTATCTTTCTTATTTCGGAAGGGTCAATTATCAGAATAATAACAGGTACCTGCTTACCTTGAGCGGACGTGTTGATGGTTCTTCAAGGTTTGGTATTGAAAACAGGTATGGTTTCTTCCCTGCCGGATCAGTGGGATGGATTGTCTCTGAAGAGAATTTCATGGATGGAATAGAAAATATACTGAGCTATTTCAAGCTGAGAGCGAGCTACGGACTAACAGGTAACTCCGGTATTCCTGATTATGCCCACCTTGCCCTGTACTCAGGCGTTAATTATGCCGGTCGTAACGGTCTGCAGGCTACACAGCTTGCCAGTAATGAACTGGGATGGGAAACCACCGCACAGTTTGATATAGGTATCGATTTTGGATTTTTCGCTAACAGGATTACCGGTGAAATAGATTATTACAACAAGCAAACAACCGACTTGCTGCTTTATCGCACACTCCCTTCAACATCAGGATTTACAGGTGTGTGGGGTAATGTTGGCTCACTCGAGAACAAGGGTGTTGAATTTGCCCTCCATTCAAATAACCTGGTGGGATCATTTAAGTGGACTACCGATTTCAACATAGCATTCAACAAGAACAGGGTGATAAGCATTGACGGACCGGAAATAACTCCTAACGGACTGAACTATGTAATAGAAAACCAGCCCATTGGTGTATGGAAGATGCGTAAATACGCAGGCGTTGATCCGGATAACGGCGACGCACTGTATTATGTGGAGGAAGGAAGTGATGAAACCACCAACAATTACAACCTTGCCAATCCAATGGTGGCGGGTTCTCCCAACCCTGATTTTACAGGTGGTCTTACAAACCATTTTGAATACAGGGGCTTTGACCTTGATATACTCCTGAGCTTTGTTTATGGTAATGAAGTCTATAACGGAGGAGGGGTTTATCAGTCAGCCAATGCATCATGGTTTGACAACCAGACAGTTGACCAGATGGAAAGATGGCAGGAACCGGGTGATATTACCGATGTGCCACAGGCACGGCTGGGTTACTCAAATGGTACACGTGAATCATCGCGTTATCTTACCGACGGTTCATACCTGAGGGTAAGGAACATTACCCTTGGTTACAATCTGCCCTCTAATATCCTGAACCGTATTAAGATGAACAGCGCCAGGATATTTATAGGGGTTCAGAATCTTTACACTCTTACAAATTATGAAGGATGGGATCCGGAAGTTAATTATACCGGTACAGGACGGTCAACTCAGAGCCAGAATATTATTCAGGGTTATGATTTCTACACCGCACCGCAGGCAAGGACCTATTCTTTGGGCATTAACCTTACTTTCTAAAAAACAGCAAACTATGAATATCATGAAAAATAAAATATTTAACAGACTTTTATGGTTGCTTATTATACCGGTTATGATCTTCATCTCGTCCTGTGATGAGAAACTGGATCTTAAACCCAGGCAATCAATTGATGCAGGTACGGCTCTTACCACTGCTGAAAATATCCAGGCAACACTTGTGGGAGCTTACCTGCAGGCGCGCGATGATGATATTTTCGGAAGTACCTTCAATGAATACAGCGAATTGCTGGCAGCTTCAAATGACCTTATGTTTCTGGGTACTTACCAGCAGCCGCGTGAAATAATAAACAAGGAGATAGCTGTTACAAATTCCTATGTTGAGCAAACATGGATTGCAGCCTATGATCTTATAAATATCTGTAATACCCTTCTTGATCCCGAAATACTCGGAGTGCTCGATAATGAAGATGCTCAGAGGGTTGAGGGTGAAGCCAAGTTCCTCAGGGGATGGGTAATGTTCGAAATGACCAGACTCTACGGACTGCCTTATGAGCCCGGACAGACAAACAGCCAGCTCGGTATACCCATTGTAACGACCCCTACAAAGGATGTCAGCGATGCAATTAAAGTGGCCAGAAATACCGTTGAAGAATGTTATACGCAGGCCCTTGATGACCTTACCGATGCAAAGGCTTTATTGCCTGAAACAAATGATGTATATGCAACCACTTATGCTGCCAGCGCTGTACTTGCGAGAGTATACCTGCAGATGAGTGATTATACCAATGCCGCAACCGAGGCCAACAGGGTAATTGAATCAGATTATTTCCAGCTTGTGTCAACTCCGCTGGAAGCTTTTAATAATAACGAGGCAACATCTGAAGATATCTTTGCCCTCCAGAATAACGTGGCAAGTAACACTGGGTGGCTGACCGTAATGTACGCTTCACTCAATGGTATGGGTAGAGGTGACTATGACATACAGCCCGGCTTCCTGGCTACCTTTGATCCTTTAGACCTGAGGGGAATGTACCAGGGACCGTCGGAGATGGATGACAGTTACACCATTGCCAATATCAACAAGATGTATTATTATGGTGTGGGTACAATACTTAATAATGGTGGTATCAATACTGCAAAATGGGGCGACTATTATGCAGACATCCCTCTTATAAGACTTGCCGAGATGTACCTTATCAGGGCTGAAGCTAATTTTGAGTCTACAGGTCCCCTGATTGGTCCGAATACACCTTTACAGGATATTAACCTTATAAGAGACAGGGCCGAAGCCCCCCTTCTTACAGGACCGCTCACACAGGACCAGATACGCCAGGAAAGATACTGGGAGCTTTGCTGGGAGGGCCACAGGCTACACGACCTGAAGAGATGGCAGCTTGACATAGAAGCAGGACTTCCATATGATGCAGGTAACCTGATACTTCCGATTCCTTTCAGGGAAATGGAAGCCAATGACCTCCTCGTGCAAAATACATGGTATGTGACCAAATAAAACTGTCACAGATCAGGGAAATAAATTGATATTTCAGAACAGAGGCTCTCTACGGGGAGCCTCTTTCATTTGGTTTAGAGGAAAAAAGCTTCCCCTCCTCAGTCTCAGCCTCTGTGATTAATAATAGCGCTACTGTTTTTTCAAACCATATTGTTTGCCGATTGCTTAATTAATCATATCTTTGCAGCCACAAATTTTAAAAAGTAGGAACATTAACGCGTATTAAATGGCAGTAAAAATCAGATTAGCTAGGAAGGGTCGTAAAAGAAAGGCCTTCTACCACATTGTGGTAGCAGATAGCAGAGCGCCACGGGATGGCCGATTTATTGAAAAACTCGGGGTATATAATCCCATAACAGATCCGGCAACTATTGATATTGATTTCGACAGGGCACTGGACTGGCTGCAAAAGGGCGCACTACCTACAGATACATGCAGGGCTATCTTATCTTATAAGGGAGTAATGTTGAAAAAACACCTCCTGGATGGAGTGAGGAAAGGAGCTTTTGATGAAGCTGAAGCTGAAAGAAGATTCCAGATCTGGCTGAAAGAGAAAGAACAAAAAATTGTGGCCAAGAAAACAGGAATAGAAAAGGGCATTGAGGACGAAAAGAGAAAGCGTATTGAAGCTGAAAAGCAGATAAATGAGGAGAGAGCAAAGGCCCTGGCAAAGAAAAGAGCTGAACTGGCTGAGAAGGAAGCCGCAGGTGACCAGCCGCTTGAAGTGGAAGAGAAAGTAGAAGAAAAGGCTGAGGCTGAGGCTCCTGCCACCGCTGAAGTTGCGGCAGACGGGAAGGCTGAGACTGAGGCTCCTGCCACCGCTGAAGTTGCGGCAGACGGGAAGGCTGAGGCTGAAAAGAAAGAAGAAGAGGAGAAGAAAGAAGAGGAGAAGAAAGAAAAAGAGTAAAAAAACTATCAGTGGGATAATTTACCCGCACCGGATAAGATTGGTATTACTCGGAAAGATTATTAAGGTTCATGGCTACGGGGGAGCCGTGATGGTAAAACCCGCAGATTACATTCCTGAAGGACTAAAAGAAATGGAATGGGTTTTTATTGAGATAGATGGGAAACCCGTTCCTTTTTTTATTAGCTCAGTAAGCGAACATGCATCCGGGAATATTATCCTCAAATTCGAAAACTATGACAGCAGCGATGTAATGAAGGAATTTGCCGGCTGCAGAGTCTTTCTCAGACATGATGATGACGGTGGGAGCAGTGAAATTCAGCCTCACCTTATTCTAACAGGCTATAAGGTATATAAGCATACAGGGGAGTATATAGGGACGGTAAAAAAAGTAATGAGCCTGCCAATGCAATATATGCTGGTACTCGAGGGTGGCGATAATACTGAAAAACTAATACCGCTGAACGAGGGCTGGATTATTGAAATTGACAAGGATGAAAAAATTATAATAATGGACCTGCCCGAGGGACTGGTTAATATCAATCCTTGATCTTCCTGTCTTCCTGCATCGATTAATAATATTTGTCGTCTTTAGTTATACAATAAATCATTAAAAATAATCTTATGATCATGAAGAAATTTATGGGCTTATTCCTTTTATCAGTTCTGACACTTGGTGTATCCTATGCACAGACAAGGGAAACAAGGGATCTTGATGACTTTACGGGTATTGGATTTGGAGTGGCCGGCACACTGATACTTGAACAGGGCAATAACTTCAGTGTAGTACTTGAAGGTGATGAGGACTACCTTGAGGAGATAGAAACCACCGTAAGAGGCGACATCCTGGTTATCACACATGACCGCTGGATGTCTTTCGGCAATAAAAGGGTCACGGTGTATGTAACAATGCCTGAGATAGAAGAACTGAACGTATCGGGCTCGGGAAATATTATTGCAGAAAAATCATTGAAGGCCGATGATCTTGATATGAGTATAAGCGGCAGTGGCCATATTAAACTGTCAGAACTTACTGCTGAATCGATCGATTGCAGCATTTCAGGATCAGGCTCAATGAAACTGAAAGGTTCAGCTGAAGAGGGGGAACTGTCGATCAGCGGATCCGGGAAATTCGGGGGAGATGAGTTCCGGCTGGAAACTCTGGATGTATCGATATCAGGAAGTGGTACCTGCTATACAAGTGTTGAAGAAAGCCTGGATGCAAGAGTATCAGGCAGTGGCGATATATATTATTCAGGCAGTCCCAGGGTCGATGCCAGGGTATCGGGTTCAGGAAAGGTAAGGAAAAATTAAAATTAAGTCAGCGTATAATCTTAAACTGCCCGTCAATTTCTATCTTGATAATTGATGAGGCAGTTTTATTATCTGGTTCTTCCTGGCGTAAAGGTACAATATAGTCAACAAGCTCTTTTATTTTTTCACTGATTTCCATGAAATTTTGCGGGGCTGCTTCTCCGCTGATATTAGCTGATGTCGATACAAGAGGTTTTCTTAAGCGTGCTATCAGGGAAGAGCAAAATTCATCTTCCACAATCCTGATTCCGAGAGAACCATCACCGGCTATAAGCTCAGGGGCAACGTTCCTGGCACCGGGGTATATTATTGTCAGGGGACTGTCACTTACTTCTGTCAGCTGCCATGCTATTTCGGGCACCTGCCTTACAAAATATGGTAATTTTGAAGCGGTATCAAGTAAAACCAGCATGCTCTGACTGTCATCCCTCCTTTTTATACTGAAAATCCTTTTAACAGCATCACTGTTCGTTGCATCACAACCCAGGCCCCATATGGTATCAGTAGGATAAAGTATTATCCCACCCCGGTGCAATACCTCCGTAACTTCTCTGATAATATCATTTAGCCCTGGCATAATCTTTTAATATCATTCTTTAAAGGCCAAATTCTTTTAAGAACCTTCTTGCAAGAACCTGTATCCTCTTTTTCAGACATCCACATTATGTTCCCTGAGAGCATCATTAAGCGAGGTCTTCTTGTCTGTCGATTCCTTGCGTTTTCCGATTATCAGTGCGCAGGGAACATGGTAGTCCCCGGCAGGGAATTTTTTTGTGTAGGAACCGGGTATAACCACAGAGCCTGGAGGCACATAACCTTTGTATGTCAGCACTTCCTTCCCCGTGACATCCATCACCCTTGTTGACCGGGTTATCACCACATTAGCTCCAAGGACGGCCTCTTCAGCTATATGAGCTCCTTCCACTATAATGCACCGTGATCCTATAAAGCAGTTATCTTCAATAATTACGGGTGCTGCCTGTACGGGTTCAAGAACCCCTCCAATGCCGGCACCTCCGCTGAGATGGACACTCCTGCCTATCTGGGCGCAGGAGCCTACGGTTGCCCAGGTGTCTATCATGGTCCCTTCATCAACATATGCGCCTATGTTTATATAGGAGGGCATCATTATCACACCACTGCTTATAAAAGCGCCGTACCTTGCAATAGCATGAGGAACCACCCTGACACCCAGTTTCTTATAGTTTTTTTTCAGCCTTATCTTATCATGGAATTCAAATGGACCCACCTCTGTTACTTCCATATCCTGGATTGGAAAATACAGAATCACGGCTTTCTTAATCCATTGGTTCACCAGCCATCCTTTTTCAGAGGGTTCAGCCACTCTAAGACTTCCCCTGTCGAGGAGACTTATTACTTCCCGGATTGCTTCCCTGGTATTGTCCTCCTCAAGTAAATGCCTTTTATCCCAGGCCTTTTCTATTATGTTTTTCAGATCCTTCATTTCAAGATATTTTGTCTGACAAAGGTAGTGAGATATTATACAGCATATAAAAATATCTCATAAAGTTTAACTTTGTCCTTACCAAAATAATTAAAGATCATATTATTAACCAAAATAAAACCATTATGAAAAAAGTATTTTCGCTGATTATCCTGATCACACTCGTAAGCAGCGGGATAATTGCCCAGGATGCACTTAAGTACCAGAAGCCGCCTGAAGAAATTGTTGAGATAATGATGGCGAGTCCCACTCCCTCTGTTTCAATAAGCCCTGACGGGACTGCAATTGCCCTCACAGAACGGCCGGGAATGCCTTCCATAGAAGACCTGTCAAGGGAAGAGTTACGCCTTGGTGGACTCAGGATAGATCCGGCTGTTAATGGTCCAAGCAGGCGTTCCTATGCCACAGGTATCAGCCTGATGAATATTGACGGAACAGGTATACGTGAACTGAAGGGCCTGCCCCGGAACCTGAAACTCGGAAGTTTCTCCTGGTCAAATGACGGTAAAAAATTTGCTTTTACCAACACAACGGATAATAGTATTGAGTTGTGGATTGGTGATGTGGAAAGTCTTGAGGTCAGGAAAGTGGATGACAATCTGAACATGGTTATTGGCTACCGCGGTTTCAGATGGTTGCCTGACAATAAAAGAATAATCTACCAGACCATCATACCAGGCAGGGGTGAACGCCCGGTACCATCGAGTGTTCCTGAAGGACCTGTTGTACAGGAAAACCTGGGTAAGCAGGGAGCTGCCCGTACCTTCCAGGACCTGCTTGAGAACCCCGTGGATGAGGCAATATTTGAATATTATGCGGGCTCGGTTATTAAAATATGGAACGGATCCTCAGCCGTACAAATAGGCAAACCAGGTATATACAGCTCGGTTGATCCATCTCCCGATGGAAATTACCTGATGGTCCGGACAGTTGAGAAACCCTTCTCATATACGGTCCCTTATTATTATTTCCCATCGATTGTGGCCATCTGGGACATGGAGGGGAGGCTCATAAGGAGACTGGCTGAATTACCCCTGAAAGAAAACCTCCCCCGTGGATATGATATGACCTTTCCCGAACCCACCGGCTTTACATGGAGAAATGATAAGCCTTCAACAGCAGTATGGGTTAAACCCCTGGATGGTGGTGATTTTAACAGGGAAATGGAATATCATGACCAGGTATATGTGCTGGATGCACCTTTTGACGGTGAGCCCCGTGAATATATAGCTACAAGTCTCAGGTTCGGAGGTATTACATGGGGGAATGATGATGTAGCCATCCTGAGTGAAAGATCACGTAAGGAAAGACTGGAGGTACAGAGTATGTTCGATCCTGATGACCCGGCAGGAACAAAAAAGGAGATCTTCAGGCTGCATTCGGAAGACAGGTATAATGATCCAGGTAATTTTGTTACAACCGGAAATGAATCAGGACAGAGAGTACTCCTGTTTGACAAAAGGGGCAGGTCATTATACCTGAGAGGAAGAGGAGCTTCCCCTGAAGGTGATCGACCCTTCCTTGATGAATACAGGATCAAAGATGGTAAAACAAGCAGGCTGTGGCGTTCGGAAGCACCGTATTACGAAGATATAGCGGATATACTTGCCGGAGACGAAAACATGGTCATAACAACCAGAGAGGCAGTTGATGTGCCCCCTAATTATTTTTTACGTAACCTTAAGAATGGGAATCTTGAACAAATTACCAATTTCGGGAACCCTTACCCGCAGCTTGAGGGTGTGAGTAAGGAACTTGTGAAATATAAGAGAAATGACGGACTTGACCTTTCATTCGAACTTTACCTGCCTGCAGGCTATGATAAGGAGAAGGACGGACCCTTACCCGCCCTTATGTGGGCCTATCCCCGTGAATACCAGAGCCAGGATGCTGCCGGCCAGGTGTCAGGATCGCCATACAGGTTTATCAGGGTGAGCCCCTCATCTATACTGGTCTTCGTTACCCAGGGTTATGCAATAATGAATAATGCAGCCTTCCCTATAGTAGCACAGGATGAGAAGGAACCAAACGACACCTTCAGGGAGCAACTCGTGGCAAATGCACAGGCTGCAATAGACAAAGGCGTTGAAATGGGTGTGGTCGATCCGGAAAGAGTGGCAGTGGGCGGACATTCGTACGGCGCCTTCATGACAGCAAACCTGCTTGCCCATTCGCGACTCTTTGCTGCAGGTATAGCCAGAAGCGGCGCATACAACCGGACACTGACGCCCTTCGGTTTCCAGAATGAAAGACGTTCATTCTGGGAAGCTCCCGACCTTTATTTCTACATGTCACCGTTCATGCATGCCGATAAGGTAAAAGATCCCATATTACTTATCCATGGACAGGCTGATAACAACAGCGGTACCTTCCCCCTTCAGAGCGAAAGGTATTATGCTGCACTTAAGGGTCACGGTGCAACCGCCAGGCTTGTGATGCTTCCAATGGAAAGCCACGGCTATTCATCAGTTGAATCACTGATGCATATGCAGTGGGAAACTTACCGGTGGCTGGAGAAGTATGTGAAGAATAAGTAATTGTTGAACCAGAACCCGGTTCAACGATTCAACATACATGCAAGTATATTCATATATAAATATAAATTTATATCTTAAATCTTGCATAAATCAAAAAGTCAGATACTTTTGCATAATTATCACTACATGACCTGAAATTTGTAAAAATCTAAACTTATTATCTATGATTAGCAGTATTTTTTGGATTGTTCCGGTTGCGGCAGTTACAGCCCTGCTTTTTGCCCTTATTTTCTTCAGAAGTATGAAGAGGAAGTCTGAGGGTACAGACAGGATGAAGGAAATTGCACAGTATGTCAGGGAAGGGGCAATGGCTTACATTAAAAGGCAATACAAGGTTGTAGCCATTGTATTTTTATTTCTTGTCATCTTCCTATTAATCCTTGCACAGCTCGGAGTACAGAACCCTTTTGTGCCGGTAGCCTTTCTTACCGGTGGTTTTTTCTCAGGCCTGTGTGGTTTCCTGGGCATGCGAACGGCTACCTATGCTTCGGCACGCACAGCTCACGGGGCCTCACATTCGCTTAACCAGGGATTAAAGATAGCTTTCCGCAGCGGGGCAGTGATGGGTCTTGTAGTTGTTGGTTTTGCCCTTTTTGACATTGCTGCCTGGTTCCTTATTCTTACCAAGGCTGTGTTTACACCTGAAAATATGGAACATGGCCTGCAGTGGCTCGGACTTACTTTCGTACACGAGGGTACTACTGAACGCCAGAAGATGGTTGAGATCACGGCAACCATGCTAACCTTTGGGATGGGTGCATCAACCCAGGCCCTGTTTGCACGTGTTGGAGGAGGTATTTACACCAAGGCTGCTGATGTGGGTGCTGACCTGGTAGGTAAAGTTGAAGCGGGCATTCCTGAGGATGATTCGCGTAATCCAGCCACCATTGCTGATAATGTTGGTGATAATGTTGGTGATGTGGCAGGAATGGGAGCCGACCTCTATGAGTCATATGCCGGATCAATCCTGGCCACGGCCGCACTTGGTGCAGCCTTGCCTGCGCTATCACCTGATGACCAGGTTAAGGCGATAATAGCCCCTATGATAGTGGCGGCTGTGGGTATAATACTGTCAATAGCAGGAATATTTATGGTCAGGGCTAAAGAGTCTGCTACACAGAAGAACCTGCTGACTGCCCTACTCCTTGGGACAGGAGGCAGCTCGGCGCTCATCCTTGTTGTGCTGGCCGGACTGGCTATGGCAGACTGGATAACATGGGGCGTTTTCGGATCTGTAGTTGCCGGCTTACTGGCAGGTGTGATAATCGGACAGGGTACGGAGTATTATACCTCTGATGAATATAAACCCACAAGGGGAATAGCCGGGCAGACCCGGCAGGGACCTGCAACAACCATTATAGATGGTGTTGCAGTGGGCATGTATTCAACCTGGATACCTGTTGTGACAATTGTTGCCGGTATTATAGCCGCATTTGGTTTTGCCGGTGGTTTCACCCACTTTGCCGATGGTGTTTACGGTATTGGCTTTGCAGCTGTGGGTATGTTATCAACACTGGGTATAACGCTTGCCACGGATGCTTTTGGTCCTATAGCCGATAATGCAGGGGGTAATGCCGAGATGTCCAAGCTTCCCCCTGAAGTAAGGGAAAGGACAGATGCCCTGGATATGCTTGGTAATACTACAGCAGCCACAGGTAAAGGTTTTGCTATAGGATCAGCTGCATTGACGGCCATGGCACTCCTTGCAGCATACATGGAGGAGGTGAGACTATGGCTCGGGAAGCTGGCCACAGCCAGTATGGAAGGATTTAAACAGATAGGTGATGTACTGTTCTATACCGACTCGGCGCCGATGGTTGAAGAAGGCCAGAGGGCGGTCCAGCTTGCTACGGCTCATATAAATGATTTTGTTGAAGCATACAACCTTTCATTGTTCAATCCAATGCTGTTGGGAGGTATTTTCCTGGGTGCAATGATGGCATTTGTTTTCTGCGCAATGACAATGAAGGCTGTGGGCCGCGCTGCGGGTTTAATGGTTGATGAAGTAAGACGACAATTTAAGGAAATACCGGGCATAATGGAGGGGAAAGCTACTCCTGAGTATGCAAAATGTGTGGCTATCTCAACCAAGGGAGCTCAAAAAGAAATGATTGTTCCTTCTATGCTGGCTATTGTGATACCAATAGCAGTAGGTGTCTTGCTGGGCGTAGCGGGCGTGGTTGGCCTGCTCGTCGGCGGACTTACTACCGGCTTTACCCTGGCAGTAATGCTCAATAATGCAGGAGGAGCATGGGATAATGCAAAAAAATATATTGAAAAAGGCAATTACGGAGGTAAGGGTAGTGAGGCCCATCATGCCGCCGTGGTAGGCGATACAGTGGGTGATCCGTTTAAGGATACCTCGGGGCCCTCGCTCAATATACTTATTAAACTTATGACAATGGTTTCTGTTGTAATGGCAGGCCTGACTGTGGCATACAGTATTTTTTGATGAGTGTATATATGAATGATCTGAAGATCCCTGTACCGGCAGATATTGAAGAAGCTTATGAAAAGATAAAACCTTATATTCATAAGACACCGGTACTGAGTTCTTCTCTGCTCGACGAAATGTTCGGGGCCAGCCTCTTTTTCAAATGTGAGAACTTTCAGAAGGTCGGGGCCTTTAAGTTCAGGGGAGCTACCAATGCTGTTATGTCACTGGGCGAAGAGGAGATAAGAAAGGGGCTGGTAACACATTCATCGGGTAATCATGCTGCAGCATTAGCCCTTGCCGCACGAATGAGGGGGGCAAAGGCATATATCGTTATGCCATCAGATTCCCCGGAAGTGAAAAAACAGGCTGTTGCTGCTTACGGGGCAGAAATAAATTTCTGTGAGCCCAACCTGAAGGCAAGGGAAGATACTGCCAGCAGGATAATCGAAAAAACGGGGGCCTCCTTTGTACATGCATACGATAATTTTAATGTGATCAGCGGACAGGGTACAGCAGGGCTGGAACTGTTAAGCGAACACCCCGGCCTTGATATAGTCGTTGGCCCGGTCGGGGGTGGCGGTCTGATGAGCGGGACTTCAATAGCAGTCAAAGGATTAAATCCTTCTGTCATGGTCTATGGAGCTGAACCCCTCGGAGCAGATGATGCCTGCCGCTCTTTAAAATCAGGTGAGTATATTCCTCATCATAAACCAGACACGATAGCCGATGGTTTGCTTACCACACTCAGCATGAGAACCTTTTCCATATTGAGTAAAAATCTGGACGATATCTTCACAGTTTCCGAGGAAAGCATTATAAGATGTATGAAACTAATATGGGAACGAATGAAAATAATTGTAGAGCCATCGGCTGCTGTCAGCCTGGCCGTTATTGATGAGAACAGGGATCATTTCAGGGGTAAGAAGGTCGGGCTGATCTTGTCCGGGGGGAATATTGACCTTAAGAAGCTTCCCTTCTAATCTTTTATCCTGAAGTACGCAGTGATGGGATAGTGATCGGAATATTTAATCCTGTCGGTATTGTAACCAGTTGAAATAAGCCTGTCGTCAAAAAGAATATAGTCGATCCGGTTGGGCGGATATTTACCCTTATAAGTAAAGCCGGCCCCGCCGCCCGACTCCACAAAAGCATCTTTCAGCCCTCTCCTGATCTTCCTGTAGCTGTATGATATGGGGGTGTCATTAAAATCACCGCATACAATTACGGGGTAGGGTGATGAATTGATATGCTCTTTTACAACCTTCGCCTGCCGTGCCCTGCGTGCAAATCCCTGCTTCAGCGAAAAGGACAGATCCCTCAATTCCTTCATGGTGCCTTCCTGGTCATTGGCATAAATTTCTTCCACCAGTGATCGCTCCATACCCCTGAGCTTGAATGATTGAAGGTGGTTATTATAAATCCTGAAAGTATCAGCATCAATTACTATGTCGGTAAAAATAGACAGACTTGCAGAATTGGGATGTAAAATATCACCACGTCCAACGACCGGGAAAGTTGTAAAGGTGGCTATTCCGTAATGGCGCTTATCTTTAATGTGTACAAACTTGGAATGTACCTTATAATTTTCATTGATAGGCTTCGCGAAGTTTGACAATATACCTGAAACGGGACCGTTGAGATAAAACTCCTGCAGGCAGAGTATATCCGTGTTATTTGATTTCAGGTAATCAAGTATAGCTTTTTCACTGTTTTTGTCAGTGTCATAATGATTAAAGAGCCTTATATTATAACTCATCATGCTCAGGTCATAGTTCCCGGCTTCAGTATTCCTGAACCTGATGAAATTATTGAAATGATTAAATCCCAGTGCAATTACGATTATTGAAATGAATACTTCCTTTTTGAAATTTACTGCCCATATAAGAATGAAAATTATGTTCACAAGGAGCAGGTAAGGATAAGCAAGACCGAAGAAGGCAGGAAAGGCAATTTTCTCCGGGTTGATAGCCACCGAGGCATAGGCAAAAAATAAAGCCAGGGCAGCTATAAGGTTAATGATAAATAATATTTTCCGTAATAGCTTTTGCAAGGGTTACATGAATTCAGGAAGGTAAAAATAGTGTGAAAAAACCAGAAAAAGAAGCAGTGATCCTATTTCTGTCCCTCTTTGAATAGGATTTCTTTCTCTTCCTTTGTAAGACTGTCATACCCCCCCTTTGATATCTTTTCGAGTATTTTGTTTATCCGCTCCTGGTGGTCGGCTTTCATTTTATTATATTCCAGGTCATTCATGGTTTTCTTATAAGAAACTTTCATTTTCTGGCGGGGTTTAAACCATGTTGCAATCGTGTCAATTAGACTGTTTATCCACTTGCCTGTGTCTTTCCCCTGCCTGTAGCGAACCGCATAGACATATCCAAAGACAGCTCCTCCTATATGGGCTATTTTACCGCCCGTGTTGACAGAAAAGTCGAAAACCGATGTAAGAAGGAAGATACCGAGAGCCAGGTATTTTAATTTTACCCTTCCGAGCAGAAAGAGATGGACTGAGTAATCGGGGATATATACGGCCGTTGCTATGACTATGGCCATTACCGATGCTGATGCTCCCAGGGCAATTGAAACGTGTATTGTTTGGGAAAAGGCAGGGAAAATATTAAAGGAAAGTATATAAAAGAGTGCACCTGACAGTCCGCCGAGAACATATACAGATACCAGTTTTTTCTGGTCGAAGTAATCACTGAATATCCTGCCAAACCAGTATAGCCACAACATATTGAAGAGTATATGAAAAAATCCCTCATGCAGGAACATATAGGTGATAACAGTCCATGGCTTCAGTATAAGGTTTGAGAAGGAGGCAGGAACAGCAAGAAACCCGACAACCGAAGAAGATATGCCCGGCTGATTGGCCAGCACTGCAATTATCTGCAGTATGGCCATCACAATAAAAACGGCTGAATTAATATAAATCAGCTTGAGAAGGTTTGTACCCTTCCTGAATTGTTCCTTCAACTCCCCTATTACAGTCATCAGTAAAGAGTGTTAGTTGTTTTCTTCCATATCTTTATCAGGATGTATCCAAATATCATACCGCCGAGATGAGCTGCATGTGCAATATTACTTCCAGGTTGTGCAATAGCGAAATATAATTCAATGGCTCCGTAAGCTATTACAAACCATTTTGCCTTTATGGGTACGGGAGGGAAGAGCAGCATGAGTTGGGTGTTGGGGAAAAGCATTCCAAAGGCCAGCAATATTCCAAAAACAGCTCCGGAAGCCCCTACAGTGGGGATGTTCAATAACCTGTTTAACTGGCCCATATCAGGGTCAGTAAAATTTCTGCCGGTCCTGAATATCTCGGATCCACTTTCCAGCACCATCTGCAGCTGATCAGGACTGATTGAGCCGGCAAGCCTGGCATACTGAACGGCTATTACAGTTTCATGTGTGAGAGCAGCTCCCAGCCCGCTCACGAAATAGTAAATAAAGAATCTCTTCGGCCCCCAGACGGATTCCAGTACACGGCCAAACATGAACAGTGCAAACATATTGAAGAAGAGATGGCCTAAACCACCATGCATGAACATGTGGGTAATTATCTGGTAGGGTCTGAAATGGTCAGACCTGGGGAAGTAAAGACCAAGTCTCGTATTCAGGTCGATGCCAAAGACACCGGCAGCGGTATACATCGCTAGCAACATAATCACATTTATGAGAATAAGATTCTTTACCACCGGGGGTATACCTGAAAATCCTCTGCCGTAATTCATAAATCCAAATCTGTTTAAACAATTGTATTTTATATAACAATAGTCAGGCCAATATAGTTAATAATAAAACAAATGCGACATATTGTCACCCTTTATGCTGGCGCTGTTCTTTACAGCCTCCTATCTCAGCTTCTTATCCAGCTCTTCCAGTGTTATTATACTTACAATTGGCTTCCCTGATGGTGAATAATTCGGGTTTGTGCACAGGAAGAGCTTATCAACGATTTCTCTTATTTCCGGCATCTCCAGTGTCCTCCCGTAGGGCACTGCCGCTGCTCTTGCCATGCACGCCGCAATTTTTTCCCTGTTGCTTTCACCGGGATCCTTTTCCATTGTTTTATATTCTTCAAGGATGATTTCAATCATTTCCACAGGGTCCTCGTTCATACTGGCCGAGGGCTGTGAATTGATGGATATTGTATTGTTTCCAAGGTAGCGTATGTCAAAGCCACAATTTTTAATTCCTTCTTCTATTTCCGACAGTATGGCCAGATCGGCCTGGTCAAGTTCAAGGGTCTTTGGGAACATGTTTTTTTGTGCTACAGATGCATCGTTCTGAAGGGCATGGATAAATTTATCATACAGTATCCTTTCATGAGCCCTTTTCTGATCGATAATCATAAGTCCTGATTTAACCGAACATATGATATACCTGTTTCTTACCTGGAATAACTTCTCCGGGACATGTCCTGTTTCATCTTTGTGCTTATGACCTGTTATGGTCTCTTCCCTGCCGGCACTGTCAATGCCTGAGTACAGCTTATCCCATGCCCTGAGGTTTGGATCTCTCCTGTATCCATCTTCATCCCGGAAAGGGTTAAAATCGCTGTTAATATTGATTACAGGCATTTCAGCGGGTTTATTACCTGCAGGAGGGATATCAACAATGCCTTCGTTATCAAAATCAAGTGAAGGAATGATATTGAATTTCCCCAGGCTTTCCCTGACAGAAGCATGTAAAATCTGCCATATCACCCTTTCATTTTCAAATTTTATCTCTGTTTTGGTCGGGTGTATATTAACGTCTATGCTTGCCGGGTCAGCTTCAAGAAAAATAAAGTAGGCAGGGACGGCTTCAGGAGCTAAAATATTCTTGTAGGCCTCCATTATTGCCTTATGGAGGTATGAATGACGCATATACCTCTTGTTGACAAAGAAGAACTGTTCTCCGAAGGTCTTCCTGGCATGCTCGGGCTTACCTGTAAAACCACTGATCTTAACCAGGCTGGTGTCGGTTTCAACATTAATAAGGCTCTGATTCATGCTTTTGCCAAAGACCCCGATTATCCTTTGCCTGATATTCGACTGTGGCAGGTTAAACAATTCCTTATCATTATGGTGCAGGCTGAACTTCACGCCGGGGTGGGCCAGTGCCACCCTCTGGAACTCATTGATAATATGGCGTAGCTCGGTGGAAGCGGACTTCAGGAATTTCCTCCTGGCAGGGACATTGTAAAAAAGGTTCTTAACTGCAATATTTGTGCCGGGCTGACAGCTAACGGGTTCTTGTAATTCGACCTTTGACCCGTTTATTTTCACCATGGAGCCTATCTCGCTGTCGTGAAGGCAGGTTTTTATTTCAACCATTGCCACGGCAGCTATTGATGCAAGTGCCTCTCCCCTGAAGCCTTTGGTGCTTATTGCAAAAAGGTCCTCGGCAGCACTTATCTTTGACGTGGCATGTCTTTCAAAACTCAGCCTGCAGTCTGTATCCGACATGCCCGTGCCATCATCTATAACCTGCACAAGCGAGCTTCCGGCATCTTTTATAATTACTTTGATATTGTTGCTCCCTGCGTCAACAGAATTCTCCATGAGTTCCTTAACCAGTGATGCAGGTCTCTGTATAACCTCACCTGCAGCTATCTGGTTTGCAACAGAATCGGGTAGAAGCTTGATTATATCAGGCATCAATGAAAAGTTTACAGGTACAGGAAAACATAAGTTATGAGGAAAAGTATCAGTACAATGACTATCAGGCGTATCAATGTATATCTCTGAACTCTTGTTTTTTGTTTGTGGAAATAGTTTGTCATTGATCCACGAGTTATTCCCGGCACATATTCCTTGTCCCCGTCCTCCTTGATGCCCAGTTCAGCCTTTATAAGACGTTCCCTCTCTTCCCTCCGTTCTTTATCAGAGTCGTAATACATCGGGGTATAATTGAATCCCCTGGGCCTGTACTGCTTGAAAAAGCTAGGTATTCCTGCCATTACACAAATTTTTTACAAAGATACTAATAATACATCAGTCTTTCAATTCAGCTTTGTACCACAATGTTTACAGTAGGATGCGTCATCATCGTGACCTTCGGCCAGGCAGGCCGGGCAGGTCTGGGTATTCACTGTACTTTTCCTGAGAAGCTTCTGCTGATAATTTATTTCGGCACTCACTATACCGGTCGGGACTGCTATAATGGCATAGCCTGTAAGCATGGTAAGGCTGGCCAGGAACTGCCCCAGGGCCGTTGCAGGTGCTATATCACCATAGCCAACAGTGGTTATCGTAACTATTGTCCAGTATATTCCCCTGGGTATACTGGTAAAACCGTTTTCTGAACCTTCAATAAGGTACATCATGGTTCCTATGATGATAATTACTGTTGTTACAGCTACCAGGAAGACACCTATCTTGGCCCTGCTGGCCGAAAGGGATTTGCTTATGATGGAACCTGCAACCGTGTACCTCGACAGTTTGAACACACGGAAAACCCTCAGAAGCCTCAGGGCCCTTATGATAAGAAGGCTTGACCCTCCTGATGCGATCAGCCCTATATAGGTCGGGAGTGTGGCCAGAAGGTCAATTATACCGTAAAAACTGAAAATATACCTGAACGGCTTTTTGACAATTAAAACCCTGAGAATGTATTCTATGGTAAAGAAAATAGTGATAAGCCATTCAATGGTCATAAAAGTGTCATGCATTGAATCGTTTATCCCGGGTACCGAGTCAAGTATAACAGCAATAATACTTATCACTATTACCATGATCAGGAATACATCAAAGGCTTTCCCCGCCCTGGTATCAGCCTTAAATATTATTTCATAGAGTTTTTCTTTCGTCTTTCCCATGAGTGATCATAAATTAAATTGGCAGCTTAAAGATAGAAAACTCTTTACAAAAAGGGTGAGGCACCACCTTCGCTGGTGCGGATCTCCGGATCCGTGCCCTGCTACTTCGGACAAAGTAAGGCTGAGGCCAAGGAACTATTCCCCGGGGAGTGGGTAAGTAATAATAACCCCGGTACCACCCGGTGTAAGATGGATATCATAAATCATCCCCCACCGCCGAAAGGTAGTGAATAGAAATTTCTATCTTTATCTTATCAAAAAAATAAGACCAATGAAAAAAACACTGACCCTCCTTATCCTTCTCGGCTCCATACTTAATTCATGCAATTCCGGACAGGACATCACCCTGGAAGTACTCAGCCTGAACATCCGCTACGATAACCCTTCAGATGCACCCAACGACTGGTCTTCAAGGAAGGATTTCGTCTTATCCTTCCTCCGGGATGAAACACCCGATCTTTTCGGTCTTCAGGAAGCACTATGGCACCAGTATCATTACCTGGACTCGGCCATGAGCGGGTATGAGTCGATAGGCGCAGGAAGGACTGATGGTGAAAAAAGAGGCGAGATGACACCCGTTTTTTACAGGCGCGACAGGTTCACCGTCCTTAACAGCTCTACTTTCTGGTTATCAGAGACACCGGATGTTCCCGGGAGCAAAGGCTGGGGGGCTGTCTTACCCAGGATAGTGACCTGGGTGGAGCTGCAGGAAAATTCCTCCGGTGCGCGGTTTTTCCTTTTCAATACCCATTACAGCCATATGTCGGATTCGGCAAGGCTCATGAGCTCAGGGATACTACTTGAGGAAGCGGAAAAGATAGCAGGTGCTTCCCCTTTCGTGGTCACCGGTGATTTCAACATGCTACCTGACAGCCGTGCCTATGCCACACTGACGGAAGGAGGCCGCGGGGGGGCACTTATCATTGATTCATATATACTGAGCGAAGCAGAACCGGCGGGACTGGCTTACACATTCAACGGTTTCAGGGATGAGGAAGGAAAAGGGAGGATAGACTACATTTTTGTAAGCAAGGGAGTGCGTGTCCTGAACCACGAAACACCGGCTCCCAGACAGGGAGAGCTTTTCATCTCAGACCACTGGCCGGTGAAGGCAACAATCACCCTGAATCCTTTATAACTGAGGTAAACCACCGGAGTGGGTAAATAATAATATTCCCGGTGTCACACGTGGTAAGAGGTAAGGGCCTTATATTGGTCACCGGACTCCGCTACGCTCCCTTTCCGGGGGATGTGCTTAACCGGCGGAAATCTGTGAAATCTGTGCTACACGGTTTTACGGTAGCGCCAGATGGCCAGTGAGATGGTGCCGATAGCGATCAGTATGATACCCCTGAGGTCGGGCAGGATATCGCTGAAGCCCGATCCCTTAAGCATGACCATACGGATAACCCTCATGAAATAAGCGGCAGGATTGATGATATTGAATTGCTGGGCCCAGAGGGGCATGCTCTCGGCAGGTGTGAAGATACCGCTCATAAGAATAAAGATCATCAATATGAAAAACACAACAAAAAGGTATTGCTGCTGGGTGGAGGAGAGGGTCGACAGGAATAAGGCCAGGCCGAGTACAGCCACTAGGTAGAGGGAAGCAAAGAGGAAGAGGAGGGCAATACTGCCATTAAAGGGGATATTGAAAAGTAGTTTACCAATAAATAGTCCAAAGGCCAGATCAATAAGACCAATTATAAGAAAAGGTATAAGCTTGGCAGTAATGAACTGGTATTTCCTGATAGGTGTTACATTAAGCTGCTCAATGGTTCCTGTTTCTTTTTCCCTGACCACATTCAGCCCTGCAAGCAGAAGGCCTATGGCTGTGACGAGTATTACCAGTATACCGGGCAGCATGTAGTATTTATAGTTAAGTGACGGATTATACCAGAAACGGTTGGTGGTCTCAATAACTGACAACCGGGTGGGTGCAATTGAGTGCAGGCTCTGCATTGTAAGCTCAGCATTATAGTCCTGCAATACCCCTCTCATGTAAGCCCATGCAAGTTGCGCCGATGTGGCATTTATTGCATTCACGGCAACCATCATCTTATCATTGCCTTCCCTGATAACATTCCTCCCAAAATTCTCCGGTATATGTAATACCATGTTGCATTTATCACTGTGCAGCATGTCATCAGCTTCTTTCTCATTGAAAGTGGTGTGTTTTAGCAGGAAAAATTCCGATCCCTGTAACCTGGAGATGAGCTGCCTGGATTCAGTCGACATATCCTTATCAACAACGCAGATCTCAATGTTCCTTATCTCGAAAGTTACTGCAGGTACCAGTATCACCATCTGCACTATAGGGATGGCGAATATTGCTCTTGCCAGGAATGTGTTCCTGAATATCTGAATAAATTCTTTTCTTATAAGGTATAATATTGTTCTCATCTTATTCCAGCCTCCTTTTAAAAGTCATGGAGCTTATTGTTATGAACACAAGTGTCATGAAAAGAAGGATAAGGGTTTCTTTCCACACAAAAGCGAAATCCGTGCCTTTTATCATTACATCCTTGACAATTATTATGAACCAGCGTGGAGGGATAATGGAACTTAAGACCCTGTATATCCATGGCATATATTCAACAGGGAAAATGAATCCGGATAAAATGATCGTGGGAAGCATGAGTCCCAGCAGGGAGATAAACATTGCCTGCTGCATTGTTTTTGAAAGCGTTGAAATCATTATACCCAGCGACAGGCCGAGCATTATGTAAAGCATGCTTTCAAGCAGAAGTAAGACAAGGCTACCTCTTACCGGGATATCGAACACCAGCCATGAAAGAAACAGGATAACAATTAAATCAATAAATGACAGTATGAAATAAGGTGTCACCTTGCCAAGGATTATATGCAAAGGTTTCAAGGGGCTTGCCAGCAGCACTTCCATTGTCCCGAATTCCTTTTCGCGTGCTATTGCCACCGAGGTCATAAGGGCACAGATAAGCACCAGTATGATTGTTATCACACCGGGAACAAACATATACCTGCTCTCGAGGTTGGGGTTATAATACATTTTTACCTCTGGCTCAATCATTATGCCGGCAGGGGGAGAGGGTTTATTGACTTCCAGCATGTAATCATTTATAATAGCCCTTGTATAGCTGGTGACCAGGTTTGCAACATTGGGTTCCGATCCGTCTGCAATTATTTCTATTCCGGCCAGGCCCTCACCTATCAGCTTTTCTCCGAAATTATCTTCAAATACAAGCACTGCTTTTATATCCCCTGCCTTGAATGAACTGTCAATCTGGTACCATGATTGCAGGTTTTCTTTCAGTATAAAAAAATCAGATGATTCAAGTTTGGAAACCAGGGCGGTGCTTATTTCATCCTTCGAACTGTCAAGGATTGCAATCCCGGCATTTTTTATATCTGTCCTGACCGCATAACCGAAGATAAGTATTTGTGCTGCAGGGATGCCAAAAAGGATTACCAGGGTTCGTACATCCCTGAAAATGTGTATAAACTCCTTTTTGACAAATCCTAAAAATCGTTTCATACTTTAATTATTATTCGGCCTTGCAATCTTCACAAACACATCCTGTACCGAGGCTGAGCTGTATTTTTCTTTAAGGCCGGCGGGACTGTCAATGGCCACTATACGGCCTTCACTCATAATACTGACCCGGTCACAATATTCTGCTTCATCCATATAATGGGTGGTGACGAATACCGTGATACCGTCAGAGGAAGCTTTATATATCATTTCCCAGAACTGCCTTCTTGTAATGGGATCGACCCCTCCCGTGGGTTCGTCAAGGAACACTATGTCGGGGTCATGTAAAATGGCAACTGAAAATGCCAGTTTTTGCCTCATGCCCAAAGGAAGTTCGCCTATTATGCGCTTACGGTAGGCTGAGAAGTTTAGCGATTCCAGCAATCCGGTAGTTTTTGTCTCTATCAATTTTTTTGACAGGCCGTAAATGCCTCCATAGAGCATAATATTTTCAGTAACGGTAAGATCTTCATACAGCGAGAACTTCTGGCACATGTATCCAATGTGCTTTTTTACCTTTTCGGCATGACGGTAAATATCATAGCCGGCCACACTAACATCACCGGAGCTTGGTTTTGACAGGCCGGAGAGTATTCTAAGTGCTGTGGTTTTGCCGGCGCCGTTTGCACCCAGGAAGCCGAAAATCTCACCCCTGTAAACATCGAAACTCAGCCTGTCATTGGCGATAAAGGATCCGAACTTTTTAACCAGGTTCCTTACTTCTATAACCTTTTCATTGCTCATTTTCTTCCGGGCTCATTAGTTCAAGGAAAACATCTTCAATGCCGGGTTTAATCTGTTCAACAGAGGGATTCCGGTGCCCGGCTTTTTCAAGCTTCCCGACAAGGGTGCTGTCGTAGCTGTTGCCGACAAAGCTTATATGAACAGAATCGCCAAAGGGATTTACACTCTCAACAGAAGGGTGTGAACGCAGATCCTGTATAAGCCTGAATTTATCCTGAGACCTGGCAGCATAGATCTTTTTACCGAAGCCTTTAATTATACCGGCAGGTTTATCTATATTAAGTATATGTCCTTTCTGGAGCAGGGCAACCTTATCACACAGTACAGCCTCATCCATATAAGGTGTTGAAACCAGAAATGTAATACCTTCTGACTGAAGGGTCTTAAGAATTTCCCAGAATTCTGCCCTTGACACTGCATCAACTCCTGTGGTAGGCTCATCAAGGACTATAAGGTCAGGGGCATGGATCAGGGCACAGCAAAGGGCAAGCTTCTGTTTCATGCCACCTGACAATTTATCTGCAGGCCTTTTCTTAAAAGGTTCCAGGTGTGAATAGATATCTTTTATCAGGTGATAATTTTCTTCAATCCTTGTTCCGAATACGGTGGCATAGAACTTCAGGTTTTCCTCTACTGTAAGATCCCTGTAAAGGCTGAGCCTGCCGGGCATATAACCAATTCTACTTCGTAAGCTGACGTAATCCTTTACCGTATCGAAGCCCATAACTGTTATTTTGCCGGTGTCAGGGATAAGCAGTGTGGTGATAAGCCTGAAAAAAGTAGTCTTCCCGGCTCCATCCGGACCTATCAGGCCATACAATTCCGCCTGTCCGATATTGAGGTTAATGTCCTCAAGAGCTGTGATACTGCCAAATCTCTTTGATATGTTTTCTGACTTAATCATAAATGGTCAGTTACCGGCGCTAAAGAAGGCTTCAGCAGGCATGCCATTCTTGAGAGTGCCGTCATTTTTCACCATTATCTTAACGGCATAAACCATATGTACTCTTTCTTCCTTTGTCTGTATTATTTTAGGTGTGAACTCGGCTTTGTCCGAGACATGGACTAACCTGCCTGCAAATTCGTCATACTCTTTTTCTCCCCTGTCAATTCTTACCCTGCATTCCTGTCCCAGTTTAACCTGTCCCAGCTGTGCCCCGCTTATATATACTTTAAGTTCCATATTGTCAAGATCAGCGATCTTGACAATGGGTTTACCTGTGGCCGTAATTTCTCCGGCTTCGGCATATTTTTCCAATATAGTCCCCTCCGACGGGCTTTTGACATAACATCTCTCAAGCTGTTCATTCAGCAGGGCCACTCTGGAGTTAAATACTTCTAACTCACTTCTGACTGTCAATTTCTGGGTATTGTTTGCTTCTTTCTGCTTCTCAAAAACCCGGAGCTGGCCCGTCAGGTCATCCAGTTGTTTTTGTGTCGCAGCCTTATCACGCAGCATACTCTCTATCCTTTCAATATTTACCCGGAGGTTACTTATCTGCTGATCAATGATTTTGTTCTGCGCATCAATAGAGCTTAATTTTGTCATTACACTGTTACGGCCCGCGTCCAGTTCGGCAAGTTGCAATTTTATCATGGCAGTGTCTGTTATGGCTATAATCTCGCCACTGTTTATCCGGTCTCCCTGTTCCACCGGCATGCTAAGAATTTTGCCGGCAGTTTCGGAAGCGACCATTATCTCTCTTGACTCAAAGTTACCCCATGCATCCGGTTTGTCATTTGTCCCTTTGCAGGAACTGAGCAGGGCCATAAGGGCAGTAAGGTATATCAGTTTTCTCATTTTGGTAATATTTATGTTTATTCAATTTCTTTTCCGGCAATATTCAAATATTCAACTTTTGCCCTTGCAAGGCTTACGGCATGTATCTCCCGGTTTATGACAGCCTCTTTTTCCTTTGACCATTCCATAAGGTATTCCGAAGCTGTTATGGTGCCGTTATTATACTGTGACAGAGCTGTTTTGCGAACACTTTCAAGTATTGAAATCAGTTCATCATCACTTTCCAGCGCTGTCTCCAGGCTTCTGATCTCGGCATATTTCATTTCGAGGGCGCGATCCAGGTTTTCTTCCAGGCTTTTTTTGTGAGAGTCTATGATAGATTTATTAATGTCAATAAGCTGCTGCTGTCTTTTACTTTTCTTCCAGTCGATAATCTTCCATTTTATTCCTGCCCCTACATAATAATATGGACCGAAAGTGTCTGAAAAAAAATCATTGCCCGGTGGTTTTCCATAGCCAAGTGTTCCAAAGGCGAAGGCTCTGGGCATCCTTTCACTTCTTGCCAGGACTTTGCCTGCTTCCAACTCCTGCCTTTTCAGGTCCAGGACCTTCAGTTCCGGGCGTGCCAATTCTTCGCCGGGTCTTATGTAGACATCCGGGATAACAGCCCTGGTATCACTACTAATTTCCATACCGGTAAGCTGCGACAGGACAGCAGCGGTGGAATTAATCCTTATCTCAATTTCGGCAAGCTGTTGTTCAATCCTTATTTTTTCGGCCTTCAGCACATCCCTGTCAGAAGGCAGGAGGATGCCATTCCTGATCCCTGACTCAAGGCTCAGGATCTGCTCAGTTATGGTTTGAAGGCAGATATTGAGTTGTTCTTTCTGTTTATGGAGGAGGATGAAGGTAAAATAGTAGTTATTTACCTGATCTCTGATGCCATACAATTCCACCTCAACTTCCTCCCTGCTTACTTCAAGAGCTGCATCTTCCAGTAGGCGGTAACCTTTGGTTGCCCCGCCGTCATAAATAAGCTGGTTAATATCGATTGTCAGTTTGTACTGATCATGAGCCATTGAAGGCAGATAGTTTTCTATCCCGGGAAGGGGGGCCATACCCAGGGACATACTGAGGTCAGCAACATTGGAGTTATACAGGGCATTGGCCCCGGCCTCAATGTTCGGATACCATGAAGAATTCAGGTTATTTTGCTTAAGCTGCGAGATCTGCTGTTTCAACTGTTTTTCTACTGCCCGGGGGTGAGTGCCTGCGGCATTCTCATAGCACGCCTTCAGGCTTATCAGCTCCTGGGCTGGAGTATTTGAGGAGCATGCAATAATCAATATTAAGCTTATCCGGATATACTTTTTCATTGCTTGGGCTTGTTTTCTGATTCTACCATGTATTGTTTAAGGGTGCTACGTGCATCCTTTCTTTTATGAAGCTTTTATAGTCAATTCCCTCCTGCTGTAGTATTCCTTTAATAATTGGTTCTGCAGCTATGGGGAAGACAGAAAGGGAGACAATGCTTATCATAAGATTAGGAATGGCTTCTTCTGGAAGCTGTATATTAAGACAAAGATTTTATTTGTGCAAATAATTTTGCAGATTATTCAAACAATATTGATGAATTTAAAATCGGCGCCTGCTACCGAACCTTGGATTAACTATATTGTTGTAGATTGAACCGAAGGTATAAGTGAATCCTATCCCGCCGTCAAGGCTATAGGCGGTTCTCAGTTCCTGCAATTGCAGCAGTATATCTGCTTCACTGAGTCCTCCCTTGGGCAAACTTATCTGGTTACTGATGCGGGCCACACTTCCCCTTATCATAAGCGAAAGGCCTTTTATAATCCGGATGCTGACAAAGCCATCAAGTTCTATCCTGTTCATCGAAAGATCGTGTAAATAAGTTGAAGCCTGAAGCGAAATATTTATTCCGCCCCATTTTTCCTGTACCTGGTATGCAAGGTCGAGGCTCTGTTCAAAAAGGTGTTCTTCCATCTTGTTGTAGATGGTTGTATCTATGTAATTATTGTATGAATAGCCTAAACCATAAAGTATCCTGAGCTGTCTCCTGGTGGATTCGGAATATGGGAAAATATTATATTCAACTGAGGGTACAATATCGAGGCTTGAATTCAGATTCCTGTAGGTGGAAGAAGTAAAGTCAGCTCTTAAACCTGCTGACCAGTGATCAGAAATGCTTCCGACAATAAGGTTATCAATGGACCATGAATTTCTGTTCCTGATATATGTTGTGTCTTCATAGGTATATTTTGTTTCCCTGAAACTCATATCGGCCCTGAGTTCATACTTAAGGGCATGCGTAATACGGGAGGCTTTAATAGAATTATCCCAGTTTATCGATTTCAAAGACTCTTCGAGTTCAAACTCCGGGTCAAATTCAAGCTCAAAGACCCAGTAATCCCAGTTATCTATTACCTCGGTTTCCTCAGATACACCCAGGTGGTTTATTTCGACCTCCTTAAACAATGGTGTCCTTGCGACATACCTCATAAGGCCCAGGCTGAGCATCCTGGTTGTTCCCTCCCTTGTCTTGTCCCGTGTATCATCCGGGTTGCTGTTGTAAACAAGTGTGTCATTCATCCCTGCAAACTCCTTCTGTCCTGTGTATGTGAAGGTATATTCAGTTCCTCCGCTTCCTGTGGATTGTGTTGTCCTGAGCACATAAACCTGTGCCTCCTTCACATCCCTTACATAGTTGATGTAGGGGATTTTCCTCCTGATATAATCCATGTCGCACCGCCAGCAGTCTATAAAGACTCTTACTGCATTCTGTCTAAGGCTGTCAGCAGCAATTTTTTCCTGTGCTTTGAGCATTGGGGAAAGCATTAGAAGCATAAAAACCATAACTGTATTAACACTCCTGTTTTTCATCTTTATCCTTAAATTTAAGTGAGCGCAATATATTAAAATTAAGCTGCTTGACAATAATTTACGGTATGTTGTATACGTATAAGACACATAGTAAATAACAAATATTCCAGAAACTTGATTAAGGTTCGAATAAAGCATCTTATCTTAGATACATGAAATCAGCAAGCAGGGAATTTCAGGTATTTGTAAAACCCGTGGGAGCAAGATGTAACATGTCCTGCACTTACTGTTATTACCTTGACAAGAAGAATCTGTCCGGGAGTAAGCCGGTGGGGCGTATGCCCGGGGATATCCTTGAGGAGTATATCAAACAACATATGGCTGCCACTTCGGGTAATATTATTCAATTCTCATGGCACGGGGGAGAACCCTTGCTGGCCGGTTTGGATTATTTCAGGAAGATCAGGGAGTTGCAAAAAAGATACTTGCCAGAGGGGAAACACCTGTTAAATGGGATACAGACCAACGGGCTTCCAATAAATGATGAGTGGTGTCGCTTTTTTGCCGACAATCATTTTCTCATAGGCTTGAGCATGGACGGACCTTCTTTTCTGCATGATATTCACCGAAGGAAAGTAAATGGCGGGACTACCTTAAGCAAGGTCAAGGAAGCTTACCTGTTGCTGGGGGAGTATAATATCAGAACTGAGATTCTTTGTGCTGTGAATGCTGATAACGTAATGTACCCTGTGCAGGTTTACGAATTCTTCAGGGCCCTGGGAGCCGGTTACATCACCTTCATACCTGTTGTTGAGAGGGAAGATGATGGAAGTCTGGCAGAGTACACTGTACATCCTGAAGATTATGGGGCCTTCCTCTGTACTGTTTTTGACCTGTGGAAGAAGCATGATATTGGCAGGATAAGGATCCGGATTTTTGAAGAGGCTCTCCGTACTGCATTCAGGCAGGATCACACTCTATGCATTTTCAAAAAGACCTGTGGGGGTGTACCGGTACTGGAAATTAATGGTGATTTATATTCATGTGATCATTTTGTTGATAAGGAGCACCTGTTGGGTAATATTACTGAAGAATCTCTGTCAGAGATGCTCAACAGCAGGAAGCAGCTTGAATTCGGTGAAAGGAAATTTACTACCCTTCCTGCATATTGCCTGGATTGCGAGGTAAGGGATATGTGCAACGGGGGATGCCCGAAAAACAGGTTTGAAAAAACACCTGGCGGTCAGTCCAGCCTGAATTACCTGTGTCCCGGTTACAGAATGATATTCAATCATATACGCTCCTTTGCCGGGACAGTTGAAAAGATCTGGAAGATTTAGGATTGTCTTACGGCGAGCTCAGCTCACTCGAGTTTTTCCTTAAAAAACTTTATTGTCCTTTCCCAGGCCAGTTTTGCGGCTTTTTCATGGTACCGTTCCGGTTTCGTATCATTATTGAAGGCATGTGATGCTCCTTCATACATATATATGGTGTATTCAATTCCCGCCTCTTTCATTGCTTTTTCAAATTCTTCAATCCCGGCATTTATCCGCTCATCATTACCTGCATAATGGGCCATAACGGCAGCTTTTATATCTGGAACATCCTTCGGATCGGGTTGACTGCCATAATATGGTACAGCTGCATCCAGTTCGGGGGCGTTAACGGCAACCTGGTTGGTCATGCCGCCACCCCAGCAGAAACCGGTGCATCCAACCTTGCCGGTTGTCAGCGGATGGGTATCAAGGTATTTCACTGCGGCAACAAAATCCTCGACGACTTTTTCCCGGTCGAGTTCTCTCATCATCGTTCTGCCCTTATCCGGATCGTCTTCGGGTGTTCCGCCAAGGGGGGAATTAGCATCGGGGGCAAGGGCAAGAAACCCTTCCGCTGCAATCCGTCTGGTTACATCTTTTATATGGCGTACAAGTCCTGTATTTTCATGGATGACAATAACTGCCGGCAGTTTTTCTTTGCCTGATGGTCTTGCCATAAAAGCCAAAACATCGCCTGAGCCCCCCGGGTATTTTATCATACCGGTCTCCAGGTCAGGCTGCCTGCCTGCAGCGCTTGCTGCCATGGCCCGGTTACCTTCCAGAACCGGCAGCAGTGAATAAGCTGCCGCCGTTCCACCTGCCAGCAGGGCAAGTTTTTTCAGGAACTGCCTCCTGTTGAGGCCTCCCTCTTTATACTCGGCATAGAGCAAATTAATTTTCGGATCCATAGTTCCTGTATTGTTGATACGGTATGTAAGTTACAAAATTATACTGATATACTTTTGCATTTTTATGTTGCATTCACTAATTTTAGTGATAGAAAAATGTTTCGCTCAAGTCATTTATATGTTGGTTAAGACTTATGCAAGTGCCGTCTTCGGCATTGATGCTTCCACGGTGACGATAGAGGTTAATGTCTCCCGGGGCGTACGCTTCTTTCTTGTTGGCCTGGCCGATGTGGCTGTTAAGGAAAGCCAGCAGAGGATTGAATCAGCCTTAAGGACAGTTGGACAGCGATGGCCTGGCAAACAGGTTGTCATTAACATGGCCCCGGCTGATGTAAGGAAGGAGGGATCATCCTTTGACTTACCGCTTGCAATTGGCATTATGGCTGCAAGTGAAAGGATAGCCAGTTGCGGGCTGGATTCCTTTGTTATGCTCGGTGAATTATCCCTTGATGGCACCCTGAAGCCTGTTAAGGGAATACTGCCTGTAGCCCTGAATGCCAGGAAGGAAGGCTTCAGAGGGCTAATAGTACCATCCGCGAATGCCATGGAGGCAGCGGTGGTAAGGGGCATAAAGGTTTATGGTATGGATCATCTTGGTGAGGTAATTGATTTTTTCAATGGCATAAGGCAATTTGAACCAGTTGAGGCAGACATAGAAGAACTGTTCAGGACAACGGCCAACAAGTATGATGTCGACTTCAGTGATGTCAGGGGACAGGAAGGGGTAAAGAGGGCCCTTGAGGTAGCTGCCGCCGGCGGGCATAATATAGTAATGGTTGGTCCACCCGGATCGGGAAAGACCATGCTTGCCAGGCGCCTGCCCTCAATAGTACCCCCTCTTTCACTTGCCGAAGCCCTTGAAACAACAAAAATACATTCAGTTGCCGGCAAGATGGGCAATAATACTTCTCTTATAACAAAACGCCCTTTCAGGGCTCCTCACCATACCATCAGCGATATAGCCCTTGTTGGGGGAGGATCCAATCCGCAACCGGGGGAAATATCACTGGCAAATAACGGAGTACTCTTTATGGATGAGCTTCCCGAATTCAAACGGACGGTGCTTGAAGTGATGCGGCAGCCTCTCGAAGATCGAACAATAACAATTTCCCGTGCCCGCTTTACCGTGGATTATCCGGCTAGCTTTATGATGGTGGCCAGTATGAATCCCTGCCCCTGCGGATTCTATAATCATCCCGACAAGGAATGCATGTGCTCACCGGGGGTGGTACAGAAATACCTTAACAGGATATCAGGCCCATTGCTCGACAGGATAGATATACATATAGAGGTAGTGCCCGTAGCGGTTGAGAGTATCACCGGATTTAAAGATTCCGAACCTTCATCTGAGATAAGAAAGAGAGTGATAGCAGCCCGCAAAATGCAGGCTGAGCGTTTTAAAAACCTTACGAAGGTGTACTGCAATGCACAAATGACTACAACAATGATACATGAATTCTGCAGCCTGGGATCGGAAAGCATGGCTATCCTCAAAAATGCAATGAACCTGCTGGAACTTTCAGCAAGAGCCTACGACCGCATATTGAAAGTATCCCGCACCATAGCCGACCTTGAGCAAAGTGTTGAAATAGGGCCGGCTCACGTATCAGAAGCAATAGGCTACAGAAACCTTGACCGGGAAGGATGGGCAGGATAAAAATTTATATCTTTATAGAAACAAAAAACAAAGCCATGGGATGGAAGATTTTATTATTATCGGTATTTTCCCTTTGCTTCGGCGGTACAATATTATCTCAGATAACTTCTGTTACCGTTATAGACCTGAGGAGGTTACAGAAAGATTTTGAGCAGGCAAAGTTGACTGAAGTAAGCAGCACACCGGTATATGAAGGCACTCCATACCTGTTTGATGAATTTACCGGGGCCGATATCCACCTGAAAGAAGGCCAGGGATACGAGGCCATACCAATGAATTATAATATTCATAATGACGATTTTGAATATAAGACGGAAAATATCAGCTATTCCCTGGGGAATAATGATCTGGTAGACTATATAAGCATAGGAGACAGGAAGTTTTATTACATGACCTATACATATAATTCCGCGGAAATAAAGGGTTACCTTGAACTCCTGGCAGCTGGAGACTACAGGTTCTTTAAGAAACACAGGGTGATATACACCTCCCCCCGGACAAGCAGAGGGTATGTTGAAGCCCAGCCGGCAAAATTCAATTCCCGGAGCCCCGATTATTTTATTGAACTGAAGGATGGCAACATATTATATTTTAATAAGTTGGATGATATTGCCAGGCTCATTCCCGAAGAGAGCAGGAGGATTAAGGACTATATAAAGGATAAGAGGCTTAAGGCCAGGAAGGAGGAAGATATTGTCAGGCTGGCGGATTTTATTAATGGTTTATAAAATAAGGTGGTGTATTTAAGGGGAATTACATAGGTTTTGATTGCAGAGCCCTTAAGTAAGTTATTAGTTACCCGCTTTATCTGAGCAGGTAAGCAATAAAGACACCGAGATAATTGCCGACAGCATAACCGGCTATCCCCACTATAAGTCCTGTAAGGATAACATCCCTGTTTTTAAGGGCTCCTGCCACAACCGGGACAAAGGGTGGTGAACAAATCAGGGCACTCCCTGATATTATAACCGTATCGGCATCGATATTGAAAAACCTGGCAAGCAAGGCATGCAAAAAGTGGGAACCGTACATTGCAAGAGCTACATACCAGAACAGGTCGAATGAGATATCGACCAGCTGCCTTACATCAGCCATGGATGAGACAACAATACAGAATATCAGGATTATATACATCCCGGTCTGGAATGTTTTTTTTATGTTCTTGATTTTCGCTATAAAAGAGGCTGCTATCCCGAAAGTTGTTATAAGCAATATTATTGCTGCAGTGGAAAATTCTTCAGGGAAAACTGTGCTTAAACCGAAGCTGACACCAAAGATTAGCAGGGAAATACCAAAGGCAGCCAGCACGGGAAGAAATATTTTTCTTTTGAAGAAACCTTCGTAGGAATCGTAGTCTTCCTCAAGGTTGAGCTCACCAACTTTGATACTATCTGTCTTAGGATTTTTAAATGGTTTCAGAAAGAGGAGGAAAACCCTCTGGCCGATCGACAGGATAAATACAAGGTAGATGGCTCCCAGTGCCACCTCATATGTATGAGTCATAATATATATTTCCGTGTCGACGTTCAGGGCAGTTTTCATGGCTGCCATATTAGGGGTGCCTCCTGTGTAAATACCTGTGAGCATGCCTGAAACCTTCCATATTTCATCAATGCTGCCTTTAAAAATCCAGAAACCCAGCAATATCATGGCAATCACTGTAAAGAGTCCCAGTAATAGGGATGATATTGCTGAACGTGCATGTTTCAGCCACTTTTTTACATCCATCGAGAACAGTATAAGAGGCAATGCAATAGGTACTGTGAGCTTTGTAAACCAGTCCTGGATAAATGATATGCTGTTTCTCAAGGCATCCTGTTCAGTTATCAGGCCCTGGGCCTGTAATTCCTTTATCTTTTCAAAGGGTATAAAAGCGTCTGAACCCATATCTTTCATCAAGGAAAGGTAATTTACTGAGGGGTCAGGGAAAATGCCAATATTGCCGACAATTGCCCCGATTACATAGCAGATAAGGACTGCTCCAATTCTTTTTACAGCACTGTATTTACCCTCGAGGTATATAATCAGAACCGGTGCTAAAAGGAAGAAGGAAATCAGTAGAATGATCTGGATACTCATGATACAGGATTTAATTAATACCAGTTTGAGGCTTGTGAAAAAGGAATGGTGGTATTGATACAATTATTATCAACAAGGTTCTTTCTTGGGTTTCCGGTGCCAATATAGCAATTTTTTAAAAATGCAATAAGCCGGCAGAAAATAACAGCAACCCGGAAGTTATAATTAAGTATTTAGGCTTAGTGGAGCACTTATTTTTCCAGCTCCCCGCGGAAAAACAGGTCTTCCCGGATATCTTTCAGCCATGCAAGTGCATTATCAGGCATCTTTGGCTTTGCATATGCATTTGCGATGCTCACGGGAAGACTGAGATCCCTTTTATTGTTTAACCAGGCAGTAACCAGGTACCTTACTGCCCGGGTTTCTTGTTTCAGATTGTAATAGCATATCCCTATATTCTTGTTGAATATATAATTTTCAGGTGATTTCCGCAGCAACTCCCTGTAAACTGACTCCGCTTCCTCATAATAATGCAAACTCATAAGCAGCCTGCCCTTTTGCTGTTTCGAATATATATCACTGCTGTCCCTTTCAATCAACCCCTTATATAATTCCAGTGCCTGCCCTGCGGCTCCGAGTGATTCATAGCACTCTGCCATCCTGTAATTGGAAGGAACTGAGAATAACTCCTCCCCTGAAGCCTCAAGATAAGATTCCAGGGCTCCGGGATAATCCTGCATGCCCTGCAGTGCCATCCCGTGATAAAACCATATTTCAGGATTCCCCTCATTATCCCGGGTCAGTTCTCTGCATATTTCTTCAACTTTCACATATTCTCTTTTTTGCAGATAGAGCTGGATACTGTCAATAATACCCTGAGAAGTAAGCGGTAGTGACAGGAGGAGTAAGTTTATGACAATAGTCAGGCCTTTTAAGGAGTTCATTCTGTTCAATGTTGATACAGGTCAAATGTATAACGATAAATTTAGTTGAATAAGGTATTTGCTTGAAAAAGGTAAAATTTTTGAACAATGGAGGGTGATGAGCGTGCTGGTCAATGTCAGTGATAATTGAATTCATGGAGAAGGGCTTTTTTGCCATCCCAGCTAACGTAGCATGGAGCATTGAACCAGTTACCCATGAAGAAAATTCTTGATCCCGTCCGGTCCAGTTCGTATTCAAGTGCAATATGCCTGTGTCCGAAAACGAAATAATCAACTTCTTCTGACTCAAGGATTTTTTTTGCATGTCTTACCAGGCTTTCATTCTCTGCTTCCTTAAAATCGCTTGCGTAATGTTTTGCGAGCCTGCCCTGTCTGGTCCACTTATGAGCTATGGCAAGACCTATGCGGGGATGAAGGAATGAATACATTTTTCTCAGCATCCTGTTTCTGAAGATCCATAGCAAGAGTTTGTAAGAGGTATCCCTGGTGCCCAGCCCTTCGCCATGTGCTATATAGAACTTTTTACCCAGCAGTTCGGTATATAAAGGTTCGGTATGCAATATCATCCCGCATTCTTTTGACAGGTAGTCTGAGATCCACATATCATGATTGCCTGTAAAAAAATGTATTTCGAGACCCCTGTCGGTCAGTTCGGATATTGTTCCAAGGAATCTGGTAAATCCCCTGGGCACAACTGATTTATACTCCCACCAGAAATCAAATATATCACCTACCAGGTATATCGCCGCGGCATTGGGGGCCACTGACCGGAGCCATGCGACAACATGTTTCTCTCTTGCCAGGGGATCAGTATCGGCTTCCAGTCCAAGATGGAAGTCAGATGCAAAATATATCTTGTTTTCTGCTGTCACCGTTGATCAGTCAAATATCTGTCCGAGTTTGATTTTAAGTGATCTTCCGAAGAGGTCTTTACCAATAATATCTCCATTCATATCGAAGAGGTAGTTTGCCGGCAGGCTGGTAACATTGAACATTCTTGCCGTAACCGGGTCCGAAGGATCGTCCTCCCTTACATTTACCCAGGGCAGCTCATCAAACCTTACTGAAGTTTTCCATAATGATTCATCAGAATCAAGGTTGATATGGTAAATCTCAAATCCATTATTATGATATAACTGGTACATCTGTTTCAGGAAAAGGTTATAGGCTATACATTCTTTTGATTCTGCCGACCAGAAACTGAGGAGAACGTAATTATTATTCATCACATCAGACAGTTTTATCCTTTTCCCGTTAATATCCGTCAGGTTGGCATCAAGGTCGCTTGCTTCAATCTCCCGGGCTGCCTGTGAGATCCTGCTGAGGTACATCTGGTTGAGTTCCCCCTGGAGATTTTCCTTAAGCGATTTTGCAAGTGTAATGTCAGGGTAATATTTGCCAAGGCTGTCTGCCACCAGTTTCAGGTACTGAAGATCGCGCTGTTGATATAAGACATAGGTATTTTCATTTATCTTCTGGTAAAGTGCTTTTATGGCTGACAGCTTGCTGAGATTGTCCAGGATGAAGGCAATATTATGTCTCCGCTGTTCATTCAGAATATTGTTGTATTCCTGCTCTATTTCAGATATTTTATCCGGCTCATCACCCTTTTCCAGGATTTCCTGGTATTCAGCGGTAAGAGAATCCAGGCTAATTATGGTTTTACCGAGTTTTTTATCGAGCAGCCTGATCTTATCAGATTCCTCCGAGCCTTCAACAAGGTAGTCATTTTGCAGTTTTCCCCCTTTAAATTCCAGGTTTATCCGGTCGCCGGGTTCTGCCACAACAGTAATGAATTCGTCAGTGCTGAAGCCCAGTGTGTAAAATGACGGCTCAGAATTTTCGATTTTAATTTTGAATTTACCTGCCGGTTTTACCCTGAAAGAATCAAGGAAGACTATGTTATTCAGGTTCATCCTGTTAAGCTGCAGATAGTCATCCTTAACTCCGGAGCATTTACCTGTTATTATAATATTATTTTCATTTTTACATGAAGCGGTGATTAATAATATAAGCAGGAAAATAAGGCCAGGTCTTTTCATCCTTTTGCTATTGTCATAAAAGTGATTTATTCAAATATCTCAGCAAGCTTCTGAGCCAGTGCTCCACCACGCAGGTTATTTGCTATTATTCGTCCTTCGGTGTCAAGAAGGAAATTTGCCGGTATTGATTGTATCCCGTACAGAGGCACCACTTCCGAGCTCCAGTATTTAAGGTCGCTAACATGTATCCAGTCACCAATTTTATCTTCGCTTATACCTTTAAGCCAGGCTTCCCTGGTCTGGTCAATTGAGACCTGGAATATTTCAAAACCTTCTGACTTATATTTTTTATATATCTCCACGAGGTTTGGATTTTCACTTCTGCAGGGGGCACACCAGGCAGCCCAGAAATCGAGCAGGACATAATCTCCCCTTGTTGAAGAAAGTCTTATGGTGTCACCATCGGGGGAGGGCAGAGCTATTTCAGGAGCAAGAGCTCCGACACCTGTTTTTGCGGTCCTGGCGGCCTCAGCATCAAGGTTAGCCATGAGTGTTTCCATCTGGCTGTGCAGGGTCTGTACAGGTTCTGATTCGGGGTAGAGTGCGTAGAGGGTTGAATCAACGCGCTGGTAATAATCGAGGTCCCTGTCAATGTTCAATATATAAACCTGGGGGGTTATCTGCTTGTACAGTGCTATCAGGCTGACCATTGATTCAATGTTCTCGTCTATAAAATTCCTGGTGTATTCATTCATATCATTTAAGATATCCTGTGCCCTGGAATCCAGTTCAGCGAGTATACTGTCGAGTACCGGGCTGTTAACGTTCTCTTCATATATTTCACCCAGTTTCTGCAATTCTTTCATGGCTTCCTGCAACCTGATATCATATTCTATCATTTTACTTGTACCGGGAGAACCTTTTACTTCGGCAGTAAATCCCAGCGAGTCGGCATCAGCCGTCAGAGTAATTTTCTGACCGGGTTCTATCAGGGTGGTAAGGAAGTTTGATTCATTTAACCTGATCAGGAAAAATTCAGGGTATTCAATCTCGCCCGTAAACTCAAATGAACCGTTTTCGCCTGTCATAACAGAGTCATAAGGCTCCAGGTTCATGCCGCCAAGCCTTTCAAGGTATACATACGTGTCGGGACTGGCACCATCGAGTTTGCCATTTATCGTAAACTTTTTTTCTCCGCAACCGGCAAACAGGATAGCAAGAAAAATGAGCACTGTAATTCTTCTGATCATTTCTTTTATTTTATTATATTGTACTTATATATTGACATTTTTGTCGCTGCAAAGTTATACTTTTGCCCGAGATTATTGAAGACTTACTATTTTTTCATTTAAATGTTTATATAAAAGGAGTTATACATAACTTAGTTTTCAGTTTTAAATCTTTTATAAACATTATCCAGTACGCCGGAAGAAAAGGGGAACCAGTTTAAACAGAAAAATATTTTAGTTCCATGGCATATATAAATTTTGACAAAACCATGCTTGTTAATCTTGAGTATTCCCTTGGAAAGGAGATTCTCAGGACAAGCAGGACGGGATCATATTCATCAACTACCCTGGTGGGATGCAACACCAGGAAATATCATGGCTTACTTATATGTCCGGTCGACAGGTTCGGAGGAGAGAGATATGTGCTTCTGTCCTCATTAGATGTATCAGTTGTTGAGGGAGGGAAGGTATTTAACCTTGGTATTCATAAGTTTGACGGTGATCATTTCAGCCCGAAGGGGCATAAATACCTGAAGGATTTTACCACCGAGCTTATTCCTTCTATGTCATATGAGGTTGGCACAGTGAAGCTGAGGCAGGAAAGAATATTATCAGACAAGAGCGACCAGATCATGATACGCTTTACCATTGAAGAGGCACAGGAGCCGGTGACTTTGCAGTTCAGGCCCCTGCTTGCATTCAGGAACATCCATGAGCTTACGATAGCTAACCTCAGTGCCAACACCAGGATTAATTACATTGACAACGGGATTAAGATAAGGCTCTACGACGGCTTTCCCTACCTTAACATGCAATTTTCCAGCAAGCCTGAATTTGTTAAGGTACCCGACTGGATATATGGTGTTGAATATCTTGAAGAACAGAAGAGAGGTTATGATTACAGGGAGGATTTGTTCAGGCCGGGTTATTTTGAATTGAGAATGAGTGAGGGTGAGGGAATAGTTTTTTCCGCTTCAACGGAGGAAGTTAACCCTATGGGTCTCAAGGCCAGGTTTTCCAATGTTATCAAGACCAAAGTGCCGCGTGACAGTTTCAGGAACTGCCTTCTCAATGCTGCACAGCAGTTTATTGTAAAACGAAAGGGCAATACTGATATTATAGCAGGTTATCACTGGTTCGGGTCCTGGGGCAGGGATACCTTTATTTCCCTCCCGGGACTGACACTCAGCCGCGGTGACCTGAAAACCTGTCGTGAGGTTCTTGACACCCAGACAGGAAAAATGAAGGAAGGGCTATTCCCTAATATGGGAGGAGCAGGAAATTATGCCTTTAATTCAGTTGATGCTCCCCTGTGGTTCATATGGGCTGTCCAGCAGTATATAAACGCGGATGGCAGGGATGGATGGACAAGGTATGGTGAGGATGTGCTTCAGGTTATTAAGGCCTATATAAAAGGAACATCCTTTAATATAGGCATGCGTGACAACGGGCTCATTTACGCGGGTGTGGAAGGCAAGGCCCTTACATGGATGGATGCACTTATCTCAAGCGGACCTGTAACACCCAGGGCAGGTTATAATGTTGAAATTAATGCTCTGTGGTATAACGCTCTCTGTTTTGCAAAGGATAATATCAGGAAAATAGAAGATAAGGGTCTGAAGCAACTTATAATTGAATTGCCTGAAAAAGTAAAATCCAGTTTCATGGAATATTTCTGGGACCAGGGGAGAGGCTACCTTGCCGATTACGTGGATGATGATGGCAGGAGAAATATGTTTGTAAGACCCAATATGATTATAGCTGCATCATTAGAACATACTATGCTTGACAGGGATATGATAAAGAGTATACTCGACGTTGCTGAAAGTGAGCTTCTAACAAGTCGCGGGCTGCGGACATTATCACCGAAAAACCCCCTGTATGAGGGTGTGTACAGGGGAAGCCAGGAAGAGAGGGATGCTGCCTATCACCAGGGTACCGTCTGGCCCTGGCTAATAGGCCCCTTTGCTGAAGCCTACCTGCGACTCTACGGAGAAAAGGGGGTTAAAAGGATAAGCAGGTTGATCAGGGAATTCGAGGAGGTGATGGATGAACACGGTGTGAGTACCGTTTCAGAGGTTTACGACGGTAATCCCCCTCACCTGCCCGGTGGAGCAATCTCCCAGGCATGGAGTGTTGCCGAGATTTTACGGATTATGGACCTTATAGACCAGGTAATTGTGAAAAAAAAAGTTAAAGAATGAAAGTATTAATGTTCGGCTGGGAGTTTCCTCCTCACATAAGCGGAGGTCTGGGAACGGCAAGCTATGGCCTGACCAGGGGCATGGCCTCAATACCTGACATGGAGATACTTTTCGTGGTTCCCAGAGCCTATGGAGATGAAGACCAGGCGGGTATGAGGCTTATAGGAGCCAACAATGTACAGGTTGCCTGCAAGAAAATTTATTATAAGGGTGAATCCAAAACCTTCGATAAAATAGAAGTGGAATCAAAGATAATACCCTATACCGATCCCGGGGATTTTTGGAGAATGACCAGGGAAAGCAAAAGTACTGGCAGACTTTTCATTGAAACTGATGACAAGGGAAGGCTTCAGTTTACGGGAGGCTACGGTGCAGATCTTATACAGGAGATTGAGAAATACGCCCTGGTGGCATCAATTATTGCCGGCGAGAATGATTTTGATGTTATACATGCACATGACTGGCTGGCTTATCCGGCAGGAATAGCAGCTAAAATGGTATCGGGCAAACCCCTTATTATCCATGTGCACGCAACCGATTTTGATCGCAGCGGAGGGAACGTTAACCCGGTAGTTTATAATATAGAAAAATCGGGCATGGATGCAGCTGACAGGATAATTACGGTCAGCAATCTGACGAGGGAGAAAGTAATATATAAATATAATATTGACCCGGCCAGGGTGACAACGGTTTATAATGCCGTTGAACCGGTGGGCGGGGTGTACGATGAGTATGACCGGAGTGCTTATCGAACAGCTTGAGACTTATGCCCCGGAAGTGCTGGCTTCCTTCAGGGAACTTGCCTCAACAGGCCAGGTTGAATTTCTGGCTGAAACATATTCCCATTCCCTGGCCTGCATGGGTAACAGGGATGAGTTTACAAAACAGGTTGACAGGCACAGGCAGAAGATTGAGGAATGTTTCGGAATAAAACCGGTAGCTTTCAGGAACACGGAAATGGTCTATTCTGACCAGATGGAAGCTGGGTGGCTGATATGGGTTTCTCTGCCGTGCTCACTGAAGGAGCAAAGCATATATTGGGATGGAGGAGCCCCGATTTCCTCTACTGCAATAATATCAATCCCAAACTCAAGGTATTGCTCCGGAATTTTCAGCTGAGTGATGATATAGCCTTCAGATTTGGCAACTGGAATTGGGGTGAATGGCCTCTTACTGCCGATAAATTTGCCTCATGGATGAAAAAAAGAGGTAAGGATGCCGAACTTATCAATCTCTTTATTGATTATGAGACCTTCGGTGAACATCAAAAAGCTGAAACAGGGATTTTTAATTTCCTTGAAGCATTGCCTGCTGCTGTCATGAAAAAAACAGATTATACCTTTATGACTCCTGCAGAAGTGGCCGGGGAGTTTCAACCGGTATCGGCTATTAAAGTGCCAAATCCCATATCATGGGCTGATGAGGAAAGAGATCTGACAGCCTGGCTGGGCAATGACCTCCAGGATGCTGCTTTTAATAAACTGTATTCACTAAGCAGGAGGGTTAACGGATGTGATGATGAGGGTATCAGAAAAGACTGGGATTTTCTGCAGGTGAGCGACCATTTTTATTATATGTGTACCAAGTTTTTTTCGGATGGTGCAGTACATCAGTACTTTAATCCGTATGAATCACCATATGACGCCTTTATGAATTATATGAACGTGCTCAGCGATTTTGAGATCCGTCTTGATTCAGCCTGCCCCGAAGATGTGGAAAAACAGGAGGTTGTTAACCTGAGGAATAAAATTGAGCAGATAGAGGAAGAGCTGACCAAACGGGAAACAGAAGTACGTGCCCTGCGTGCAAAAATTAAATCCATGACAGTGTCAACAACAAAATCAGTTCCAGCAACCAGGTCAGGCAGAAAGGAAAGCAAAGACAGGGGGCAGGAGAAGAAAACAAGAAAAACAAGAGCATCGGGAAAAACAAATAAAAGACCAAATACGAAAACGAAATAAGGAGCAAGATGAAAGGAGCAAAGATGATTGACCTGCTGTTTGAAACCAGTTGGGAGATATGTAATAAGGTTGGAGGGATACACACAGTAATATCAACAAAGGCACTTAACATCGTCAATGAGCTGGGCGACAATTACATATTAATAGGGCCCGATGTCTGGAGGGATGAGGGAGAAAACCCCGAGTTTATACCCGATGACAGTCTTTTCAGAGCCTGGAAGGACAAGGTCGCAAACGAAGGCTTAAGGGTTCGTACGGGCAGGTGGAATATATCGGCCAAACCAATTGTTATTCTTGTCGATTTCACACCTTATTTTAATGAAAAGAATGAAATATTTGCCAGATTATGGGAACAGTATAAACTTGACAGTCTCTCGGGTGAATGGGATTATATTGAGCCTGCCCTTTTCGGCTATGCTGCCGGGAAAGTGGTTGAAAGCTTTACGGGTTATTACCCGGAATACCAGGACATAATAGCTCAGTTCCATGAGTGGATGACCGGTGTGGGGGTACTCTACCTCAAGGGGAATGCTCCGTGGGTAAGTACATCTTTTACTACTCATGCAACCGTGTTGGGAAGGACAATAGCGGGAAACAACCGCCCCCTTTACAGTAAGCTGAACGATTATAACCCGCAGCAGGTGGCGCGTGAATTCAATGTTGTTGCAAAACACTCACTTGAAAAAACAGCAGCGCATGCAACAGATGTATTTACCACCGTAAGTGAAATAACATCAAAGGAATGCTCAGCCTTCCTTGAAAAGGATGCCGACATCGTAACACCCAACGGCTTTGAGGATATTTTTGTCCCGGGCAAGGGTGAGTATGATACTAAACGGAAGGAAGCCAGGGAAGTACTGCTGAATACCGCACGGATAATTTCGGGCAGGGAAATAGCCGATGATGCTATGCTGGTAGCAACCTCAGGAAGATATGAATATAATAATAAGGGAATAGACATATTTATCGAATCGCTGGCAAAGGCAGACAGGGAGATAGAATCCAAAAGAAATATTGTGGCTTTCATAATGGTTCCTGCCTACCATAAGGGACCAAGGAAGGATATTGCAGATTACCTGGGCGGAGTATCCACTGATATTCCAACAGGGGAAAATATCCTTTCACATGGCCTCCACAACCGCGAAAGTGATCTTGTAATAAATGCCCTGGAGAGTAATAAACTCAACAATGGTCCCGACAAAAATGTCATAACCATCTTTGTACCTTCTTACCTTAATGGTTACGATGGGATATTCAACAGGTCATATTATGACCTCCTGACAGGCCTTGACCTTACAGTCTTCCCCTCATATTATGAACCCTGGGGATATACTCCCCTTGAAAGCCTGATGTTTTCAATCCCAACCGTGACCACAACACTTGCAGGCTTTGGTTTATGGGTCAGGAATCATAATCCCGATCATGGTGACGGCATTTGTGTTATTGAAAGGAATGATACCAACCGGGAGCAGGCGGCAGACGATATAAGCGACTATATACTAAGGCTGTATGATTATGATGAAGAAAAGACCCGGGAAGTAAGAGAAGAGGCATACAGGGTATCGAGAATCGCTAACTGGAATAAGCTGGTTGATTATTATTTTGAAGCTTATGCACTAGCTCTTGAAAGGTCAAAGAAACGGAGGGATGAACCAAGGGAACTCTCGGAAGTTTTGCTCAGGAAAGATATTGTTGCCCGTAAGCCTCATGAGGTGCCTGTCTGGAAAGATATTTATATACAGTCAGATGTTCCTGAACGCCTTTCAGTTTTAAAGGAACTGGCCTGTAACCTCTGGTGGTCATGGAATGACGGAGCACAGAGTATCTTCAGGAGGATAGATCCCTCACTCTGGGAAGAAACAAACCACAATCCCTGTATACTGATTGAAAGAGTTGACTATAAAAGATTGAAGGTTCTGACCGAGGATGAGGAGTTTATTGCGGGTCTTGACTCTGTTTATACTGAATTCAGGGAATATATGGACAGGCCTGCCGATGAGAAGTATCCGCAGGTTGCCTATTTCAGTATGGAATTTGGTATACACCAATCCCTGAAGACATATTCCGGAGGCCTTGGCATTCTTGCCGGGGATTATCTCAAAGAAGCCAGCGACTCAAACTACAATATGGTTGGTGTCGGGCTGCTTTACAGGTTCGGTTATTTCAGGCAACAAATAGGCCCCAAGGGTCAGCAGATGGTAGTAAATGAAGCAGAGGATTTTTCACAGCTTCCCGTAATTCCCGTTGAGGATGAAAAGGGCAGACAGATGAAAATATCCCTTGTCTGGCCCGGGCGTACCGTTAAGGCACGTATATGGGAAGCAAAAGTAGGAAAGGTAAGACTTTTCCTGCTGGATACGGATTTTGATGAAAACAACCATGAAGACAGGATGGTAACACACCATCTCTATGGCGGAGACATTGAGAACAGGCTCAAGCAGGAACTACTCCTGGGGATAGGGGGTATAAGAGCCCTGAGGGCTATAGGAGTGAAACCTGATATTTATCACAGCAATGAAGGTCATTCAGCATTTATTGGTCTCGAGCGGCTCAGGTACCTGATGGAAAAACGACATCTTACCTTTGATGAGGCGCATGAGGCTATCCGGTCTTCAACACTTTTTACTACCCATACACCCGTACCTGCCGGACATGACTCATTTGAAGAGGAACTGTTGAGGAAATATATCCCTCACTACCCAGAACGGCTTAATATTACCTGGGAACACCTGATGAGCCTGGGCAGGTCCTATAATGACACTTCCGGTAAGTTTAACATGAGTTATCTTGCAGCCCGGATGTCCCAGGAAATTAATGGTGTGAGCAAACTGCATGGTGAAGTGAGCAGGAAAATGTTCAACGTTCTCTGGCCGGGATACCTTGAGGAAGAGCTATTCATAGGGCATGTAACCAATGGGGTCCATTATCCTACCTGGCTTCACAAACGCTGGAAAAAATTATACCGTGAACGGACAGGTGATAAGCATTTTAATCAGACAGATAAATCGAAATGGGAAACAATTTATTCCGTTCCCGACAAGGATATTTATGAGATAAAGAATTTATTGAAGAAGGATCTTTTTGAATGGATTCGCAAAAGAATACAGAAGGATATGATGAGCAGAAGGGTAAGTCCCAGGAGGCTTATCAATATCAGTAACCATCTTAATCCTGAAGCTCTCACAATAGGTTTTGCCCGCAGGTTTGCCACATACAAGAGGGCAACTCTCCTGTTTAAGGACCTTGACCGCCTCAATGAAATAGTAAACAACCCTGATAAACCCGTTCAGTTTATTTTTGCCGGGAAGGCACATCCCCATGATGGAGGAGGGCAAAGTCTTATTGAAAGGATAAATGAGGTTTCGCATATGCCGGACTTCGAGGGCAAGATTATCTTCCTTGAGAATTATGATATTGAAATGGCAAAGCAGCTGGTAAGCGGGGTGGATATATGGCTGAATACGCCAACAAGGCCTCTCGAAGCTTCCGGAACCAGCGGTGAGAAAGCAGTGATGAACGGCACAATACATTTCAGTGTCCTCGATGGCTGGTGGGTCGAAGGTTACAGGGCATATGCAGGCTTCGCCCTTCCCCTCAAGCGCACTTTTGAGAACCAGGACTTGCAGGATGATGTGGATGCCGAGACTATTTACAATATGTTGGAGTATGAAATAATACCTGCCTATTACAACAGGAATGACCAGGGTGTACCCGCTGAATGGATATGTTATATTAAGAACTCAATGGTCCAGGTGGCTCCCCGGTTTACTATGAAAAGGATGATAGATGACTATTACAGAACCTATTATTTGAAGCTGTGGAAAAGATCTAAATTGCTTAAGGAAGATAATTATGCAAAGGCAATTGCACTGACGGCATGGAAACACTGGATGGCTTCCGAATGGAATAAACTTGAAATACTTACCTGCAGCTTTGAAAAACCCGGTGAGAATATATATAAGGCTGGAGTTACCTATAGGGGTGATGTGATGCTGAATGTAAATGGTATTCCTCCTGAAAATGTGGGTGTCGAGTTTATTATAACGCAGATGACACAGAGTGGTTATTACGAGTTTATAGCCAAGTATGACCTTGAATATATAAGTTCGAAAAATGGCAGGTCACTTTACCGGCTTGTGATGGTACCTGAAAAGGCTGGTACATTTTTTTACGGCCTAAGGGTATACCCCAGGAGTGATGATCTGCCCCACCGCCAGGATTTTTACCTGCTTAAATGGATTGATTGATACGCTTCAACGGCGCCATTTTATAAACTATCCCTGTCCTGGAGGGGAGGTAAAGACTTAAGTTAAGCGGTGAATTCAGTTTTTCGCCCGGTGCCCTTGATGCGATATAAATCATATCCCTGTCAGTACGGTCATAGCCCCCGAATTCTTTGCGGTCAGTGTCAAAGACTATAATGAATCTTCCGGCAATGGGTATCCTGTAATCGGTAAACGAATTGGACGGGTGGAAGTTAAAGACAAAGAAATAATTGCCACGCCTGAAGGCAAGGATATTATCTACATTATGACTGTATACTTTTTCAGTAATTTCATTTGACAGGAGATCGGAATCTTTGATAAAACCTATCATTTCAATGTCAAAATCATTCAGGTAGTGGTATTTCAGATCGTCACGGTCGGCAAGGCTCCATTGCCTCCTGGCATATTTAAAACTCCAGTTATTTCCTTCCCTGGGGAAATCAATCCATTCAGGATGGCCAAACTCATTACCCATGAAATTTAAGTAGGCACCATTGGCTGTTGAAATGGTAATAAGTCTTATCATTTTATGCAGGGCTATGGCTCTGTCAATCTTGAGGCTTTCGGTATGCTTGCTCATATTAAAATACATCTCTGCATCCGCGAGCCTGAAAATCAAAGTCTTATCACCTACCAGGGCCTGGTCATGTGATTCACAGTATGACACCGTTTTTTCTTCAGCCCGGTGTGTTGTGAGCTCATGGAAGAGCCCGTCCATATTCCATTCCTCATCTTTCTGTTCCTTGATCAGCTTTATCCAGTAATCGGGTATCCCCATAGCCAGCCTGAGGTCGAAGCCGGTACCGCCTGATTGAATATCACAGGCGAGTCCGGGCATGCCGCTCATTTCTTCGGCAATGGTGATGGCTGTTGGCTTGATAGTATGGACAAGATTGTTGGCAAGCTTGAGATAGATGAGGGCATCATCATCCTGTCCACCATCGAAATACATATCATACGAGGTAAAATTCCTTTCAAGGCCATGATCATAGTATATCATGCTTGTTACACCATCAAACCTGAAACCGTCGATCTTGTATTCCTCCATCCAGTACCTGATGTTTGATAAGAGGAAATGTATAACATGATCTTTTCCATAATCAAAGCACAGGGAATTCCATGCAACATGTAATCGTCTTTCATTTGAATGAAAATACTGCCCGGGATTGCCGTCAAATAAGCCGAGTCCCTCATTAATATTACTCACGGAATGTGAATGTACCAGGTCCATTATTACTGACAGCCCCAGCCTGTGTGCTTCATCAACCAGGGCCTTGAGGTCATCCGGGCTTCCGAACCTTGATGATACGGCAAAGAAATTTGAAACATGGTAGCCGAAAGAGCCATAATAAGGATGCTCCTGTATGGCCATTAACTGTATGGTATTATACCCGTTCCCTGCTATTCTGGGCAGCACGTTCTGCCTGAACTCATCGAAGGTTGATATTTTTTCCTCTTCTGAAGACATGCCCACATGGCATTCATAAATGACGGGGTGCTCCGGGCCGGGGGCGTAATCCGGATATTTCCACCTGTATTCTTTCATGGGCTGCCAGTGCCTGCAGGAAAATATTTTTGTGTCCTCGTCCTGTATAAGTGTTCTTGCATAAGAGGGTATTCTCTCCCCTGATCCGCCTTCCCAGTGTATTGAAAGTTTATAAAGGTCACCGTGCCTGATGGTACCTGGTTTCATAACAATTTCCCAGTCCCCTTCTTTATTAAGACGGTCCAGGGCAAACTCCTGTCTTTCTTCCCACCTGTTAAAATTGCCGATGAGGTATATCGATTCTGCATTTGGTGCCCATTCCCTGAAAACAAGTGAATTATCCCCTGCATGCATGCCATAGTAATGGTGAACGGATGCAAAGGATACAAGGTCTTTTCCCCCGGTGATACTGCTGAGTCTTTGCCTGTAAGCATTATGCCTGCCCCTCAGTATACTGTGGTAAGGATCAAGCCATGGGTCGTTGAGAAAAAATTCCCTTTCTTTCATTTAAATCATGGATTTATTTCTATCTCCAGGTTAGATCACCCTTTGTTATGCTCCAGTCATTCCCGAAGAAACCGGCGCATTCAACAGCATTGAATTCATCAGTATCTTGTCCCATCCTGAATACCGTAAGATCCGGGAAGGCCGGGCCTGCTATGAAATACTGGTTGGGAAAGCCTGATTTCATCCCCTGCAACCCGGTGCCGGCTATGACACCAACCGAGTTGTCTTCAGATCCTTTGAGAGGCCTTATGAAGTAGCAGGCGATATCGTCTCCGGTAATGGTCCTGTCGCCAATAACAATCCTGTTATTGAATACCTGGACCGGGCTTTCCTCAAGGAGTATTTCCCAGGCAAGGTTATTATCAGCATTACCGTAGAGGATAACATTCCTGCCTTCAAAATTGCCATCCCTGAATTTCCTGTCAGTAGTTATATCAACCGAGCCGTTACCCCGGTATGCAAATGTTTCTGCGTCAAACCTTGCCTTAAGGTAATTCCACCGGTCTTCCTCAGGGCTCCCACTGGTACCGTAGACAAATAACATGTTTTTCCTGAAAGCATCCTTAAAACCACCGTACCTGTGAGGGCCTTTTTCTCCTGTCCCGGGCATCGGGGAAGGAGACCATTCGCCGTCAGTGAAAGTGAAATAATGGCAGGCAGTGCCCTCAGTTTTATCTACTACCAGTTCCGTGTCATCAATTTCCAGGCTTACAGGGCTCTTTATGCCCATATCACCGAGTTTTAATCCCATAGTGAGAATGTTCCTGGTATAAATAATTACCCTTGAGGAGTCATTGCTGATACTTGCTTCAATGCTGCTTATTTCAAAGGGTTTAATTTGCTGGTGAATACTTATCCAGTGGGAAGAGGACGAGATACCGGGGTTGGCGGTATAAAATTCCAGTTTCTCAAGATCGCGGGAAGCTGGTATGCTATGGAGTTTGAAAAAATCAAAGATGGGAGGCCAGTCCATGGATATATCTCCATACCAGTGTGTCCCACCGGGATATTCATAATAGGTGAAGTCAGGATGGAACTCACCGAGTAATCCTCTCATCAGCCGGGCCATTTCAACGCTTACCGTGGGATCAGAATCCCCGTGGTAAACGTAAACACCGTGGTGCATATAGTTGCGTGCCAGGTCAGGGATACGGGAGGACCTGCCTGACCTGAAAAACATATATGACATATCATCCATTAACTGCGTATGAGAAGCCTCTCCGGCATACATCAGCAGGTCGGGGTAAGCTGCGCATGGTGCTATTGCTGCAAATTTATCAGGGTATGTTGCACCCAGGTACCATGTTCCGTGGCCTCCCATTGAATGTCCTGTGAGGAATGTTTTTTCAGGCTTTGTTTCAAACAGCCTTTTCCCTTCTTCGAGTACTTCCAGAGCATCGAGCCGTCCCCAGTCTTCCCAGGCAAAACCAAAAGGGCCCCTGTTTGTCGGGGCAACAATATGTCCCCAGTCTTTGGCGTCGTAGGTCCATGCCTGGTTTCTGGCCTGTACCCCTGCCCCATGAACCGACAGGAATATAGCCTGTCCTTTTTCCAGTGGCCTAGTTGACGGTGTCACACTGTAGTACTGTACGCTTCCGTCTATTTTACTTATGAAAGTGCGGTCATGGTTGACTGCAAAGGGTTTGATTTTTATTTTAAACCTGTAGCTATCATATAAAAGCCCCTTTCCGGAAAATACTTCTATGAGCACCTCGGTTTCACCGGCTTCCATATTTTCCGGAACAGGTATTTTAAAGTTAACCCTCTTTGAAGTGAGTTTTTCGATTCCGGGCAGGGTGGTAGTCAATTGAGTATCTTTCACGGTGCATTTGATACTCAGCCCATCCGTATATTTCACGCTTGCATTTATAAGTGTTAGCCCGGCCCATTTGAAGCCGGGTTCTTCAATTACCAGGTCGGGCAGTGTGAGGTCTTTCTTTTTGATTATTATCTCAGAGCCGGCTTCTTCAAGTGATGCCCTGATCCTTGGATACCTGCCATTGGTGAAATAAAACTGGTTAAGACCCTTTTTCATAAATACAGGATGAAGGGAATAGTTAAAATCATAATGATCACCTTCCCTTGGCTCACCATTTACGAAAACCATGGTATGTCCGCTGGCGTTTAGAAGCATAATCTTGTCTCGGGGACTGTTATATTCAATATACAGTGCCCCGCCTCTCAGTTTGCCTGAGGTGAAATAACCGTCCTCATCAGCAGTTAACCTCGTCCATACCGCCTCTTCACCCTCAGGAGTCTTACCCGAAACCATCCCATCACGGGGTCTTTCAAACCTGTCCTGTATAATGTCTTCTGCCTGGGGGTCATTGATAAAGGTATTTCTTCCATACACTACTCCGTTCTGTATTACAAGTCCTTCTGTCAGATTTTCAGTCTTAACTGCCTCCTGGGCATAAGTAAGGCCAATCAACTGGGTGATTAGGAGCAGCAAAAGCAATTTGGTCTTCATGTTATTATAAATAATTGTGTTACAGTAGTATAATTAAGTAAATTTTCCCCATATTTGCTTAAAGATAAGAATTTCTAAACAGATGGGCTTAATTCATTTCAGGATATCAAGGCCTTTACTATTTTTGCAGGTGTAAAATCCTTTTTCATTGGAAACTTATTTCGGGCATAAGAATTTCAGTTCAGATGAGCCTGTGGTAACGCTGGGCATGTTTGATGGTGTTCACCGGGGTCATCGTGTCCTGCTTGATTCACTTATCAGAAAAGCAAAAACTCTCGGAGCCGACTCGGTAGTATTGACACTGGATCCACACCCGCGCATCGTTTTATCCGGTGGAGACAGCTCACTGCGTTTTCTGACCAGCCTTGATGAAAAAAGCCAGCTTATGGAAGAAACAGGTATTGATAAACTGCTTGTACTACCTTTTACAAACGAATTGAGCCGGATGGGATCATGTGATTTTGTTAAAAAATACCTGGTTGATATAATAGGTGTTAGACATCTTATCCTTGGTTTTGATCATCATTTTGGCTACAGAGGCTATGGCGATGCGGTGGCTATAACTGAATGTGCCGGCAGATACGGTTTTGGCGTTGACAGGATGGAGGCACTGAAGGAAGGGAATGAAGTCATAAGTTCAACGACTATCAGAAAATTATTAAAGGAAGGCTCCCTTGCAGCGGCAAATAAACTGCTTGGATATTCATACATACTGAAGGGGAAAGTTGTGGAAGGGAAGAAGATAGGGCGCCTCCTCGGTTTCCCAACGGCAAATATTGCCCCTGATTATTCTTTTAAACTGATTCCTGCAGATGGTGTATATGCTGTAGAGGTTATACTCGACTCGGTGAGGTATAATGCCATGCTGTATATTGGTCCCAGACCTACGATCGAAAGGGATAAAGGCAGAAGGACCATTGAGGTTAACATTTTCGATTTTGACAGGGAAATATACGGTAAAGATATTACGGTTATATTCAGGCATCGTTTAAGGGGAGATAAGAAGTTCAGTTCCAGGGAGAAATTACTTGACCAGATCGAAAAGGACAAAGCCGGATCAATACGTCTCCTGGCCAAGTAAATTTTGCCCGGTCGTCGTATTTTTCGTATCTTCGCATGTTCAAAATTTTTTAAATCATGGCAGTATTAACAGAAACATTACCATATAAAATAAAGGATATTAAGCTTGCGGGCTTTGGCAGGAAGGAAATAGAGATAGCCGAAAAAGAGATGCCCGGCCTCATGGCAATCAGGAGGAAGTATTCAGCAGGCAAACCACTTGCGGGAGCACGTATAACCGGCTCGCTTCACATGACCATACAAACTGCCGTATTGATTGAAACTCTTGTCGAACTGGGCGCTGATGTACGATGGTCAAGCTGTAATATTTTTTCAACCCAGGATCATGCTGCGGCAGCAATTGCTGAAAGGGGCATACCCGTATTTGCCTGGAAGGGCGAAACACTTGATGAATACTGGTGGTGCACTGCCCAGGCACTGTCATTCCCCGGGGGCAAGGGACCGAATCTTATTGTGGATGACGGAGGCGACGCTACCCTTATGGTGCACAAGGGTTACTTTGCCGAGGAAGATCCTTCACGCCTGGATGTCAAACCTTCGAGCAGGGAAGAAGGTATTGTGAATGAAACCCTGAAAAGTATTTTAATCCAGGATCCTGAAAAATGGCACCGTGTGGTTGCTGACCTCAGGGGGATTTCCGAGGAAACCACAACAGGGGTTAACAGGTTATACCAGAAGAAGAAAGAAGGCACACTGCTTGCCCCTGCAATAAATGTGAACGATTCTGTAACAAAATCAAAGTTTGATAACCTCTATGGCTGCCGCGAATCACTGGCCGACGGTATAAAACGTGCCACTGATGTTATGATCGCTGGAAAGGTTGTTGTGGTTTGCGGATATGGTGATGTAGGTAAGGGTTGTGCCCAGTCGATGAGATCATACGGCGCCAGGGTAATAGTTACGGAGATTGATCCCATATGCGCACTGCAGGCTGCCATGGAAGGTTTTGAGGTGAAGACGGTTGAAGATACACTGGGAATAGGTAATATTTATGTTACAGCCACCGGTAATACCGATGTGATTACCGTGCAGCATATGTCAAAGATGAGAGACCAGGCAATAGTGTGCAATATTGGTCATTTCGATAACGAGATACAGGTCGACCTGCTTGAATCGACACCCGGAGTGGAAAAAATAAATATTAAACCGCAGGTCGACGAATTTAAGTTCCCGGACGGCCATTCGATATTCATGCTTGCTGAAGGAAGGCTGGTGAACCTTGGTTGCGCCACAGGTCACCCTTCATTTGTGATGAGCAATTCGTTCAGCAACCAGACACTGGCCCAGATTGATCTCTGGAACAAGAAGCATGAAGTGGGAGTGTACACCCTGCCCAAACATCTGGATGAGGAAGTTGCACGACTCCACCTGGGTCAGCTGGGTGTAAAACTGACCACCCTTACAGAGAAGCAGTCAAAATACCTTGGTGTAAAGGCTGAAGGGCCCTATAAGCCTGATCACTACCGGTACTAGGAAGATTGATAAGGTTGAGTGTAAGTTGAGAAAGCCTGCCTGCTCCCTGATGCCCCATTAATAATTGGTTACATGCACAAACTGACCTGTGAAAGTAGCCCTGTACATCTTGAGAGGGTATTTTGAGGGGCCTGATGTGGGAGTGCCGAAACTGGGAAGGGCATAAGTACTTTTACAAACAGGGCATTCAGCGTAGATGCCGTCAACATTGACCGCTATGCTGCTGCCATCAAGAACATAATCATGAGGACAGGTACGGTCAAGTGCTATAAACTCATCGGCCTGGGCACGATAGACAATAATACCATTGTTATCATAGCCTGAAGCCCTGTAACCGAAATTATTGGTGCTGCTGTTTACCAGCACATGGTTGCCAATGGCATTGAGGGCAAAAAACTCCGGGTCATTGAGGTCAATATAGAAGTCGACCAGTACATCGGGAATAACATCATTCTTTTCCTTGTTACATGAATTGTGAAACATGAAAATAATGCATATAAGCAAAAAAAACCTTAACTTTGTTTTTAGTCCCGGCATGATTATTTATTGGGATTCAAATATACAAACATTAGATTTAACGTTTTAAAGCAAATAATATTATAAGTGGCCTCCTTATGAAAAAATACAGCAGCCTGCTACTGATTCTTTTTATTATGCTCATTGCAGGAGAGAGTGCTGCGGTGGCTCAGACCTCTGTTTTTGACAGATGGAAGGCAAGAAGGACAGAAAAAAATATGAGCGGGAGCAAACGGAAAGTGGCCAAAGAGAAAAAAATAAGAGAGCCACGGTCTGTTACCAGGGCTAAAAAGGAACAGGCAAAAAGAGAAGCTGCTTTGAAAAAGGACTATCAGAACTTAGTGGAGGAGAATAAGGAAAGACATTTTGAAATACAGTCTGATGAGGTAAAGGAGAGAATGAAACAGAACGAAAAAGAAATAAAAGCAAGGGAGAAGGCAAGGCGTAAGGCTGTGAGACAGGCAGGGAGGAAGGCCAGGAAAAAATATAAAAACTAGAAATATGGAAGATATCGGTGACATATTGTTTTATGTTTTGTTAGCTGTTTTCGGTATTGCAGGTGCAATAGCCAATAAGAAGAAAAGGAATACGGCAAGGCCGTTGCCACAAAGCAGAATCCCGGATATGGATGATGATGCCTTATCTTATGACAGCGAGGAAGAAGCCGGTGTCAGTGAGAGCAGGAGAGCTACCACGCAATATAAGATGATTGACGAAGATTCATTGGCAACAGCAGTCTCACGGCATGAAAACACAATGATGAAATCTTCTGTAGAACTGGCCTTGGAGATGAGGGCGGAATATGAGGGAAGTTATTCCGAACCAATGGCGGATGACTTTTCCACGGAAGGTGTGGCAGTTACGGATTTGTCTGTCGAACATGCAGAACCGGGAACACATGTTGATACTTCCCTTGATGAGAAAAGTTCATGGGCAAAAGACCTTGTTGATGATTTTGATCTTCCCGCTGCTATAGTCTATTCAGAAATACTCAAACGAAAAGACTTTGTTTAGCAATTATTTAAGAGCTTTTTTTTAACAATATCAGGCTCTTTATCGGAAAAATATTGTATATTTGTTTCATAAGAGTTCCGTCAAACCCGGGATTCTTTTGTTTTTATAACTTAAGAGTGAAGAAAATGTCGGATAAAGTATATTTGACACAAGAAGGATTGCAGAAGTTAAGAAAGGAGCTGGATGAACTGAGGACAGTCCACAGACCTGAAATATCCAGACAGATTGCCGATGCCAGGGATAAGGGAGACCTTGCCGAGAATGCTGAGTATGCCGCTGCCAAGGAAGCACAGGGTATGCTTGAGGCCAAGATAGCCGTGCTGGAAGACAAGATTGCCAATTCAAGGCTTATCGATGAATCAAGGATAGATACATCATCTGTCCAGGTTCTCAATAAGGTCAAGATAAAGAATAAAAATAACGGCACCGTGATGGAATATACACTGGTACCGGAGTCTGAAGCCAACCTGAAAGAAGGGAAGCTGGCTGTGAATTCACCCATAGCAATGGGATTGCTGGGAAAGAAAGTCGGAGAGGTGGTTGATGTAAAGGTTCCTTCAGGGATAATAGCATTTGAGATAATCAGTATTTCATTATAATCAATTTCTGTCATGCCAAGCATTTTCACCAGGATAATAAAAGGGGAAATACCCTGCTATAAAATCGCGGAGGATGAGAAATTCTTTGCCTTCCTTGACATTAAGCCCCTGAAAAAAGGTCATACCCTGGTTGTGCCAAAGGAAGAAACTGATTATATATTTGATCTTGAGGAAGACACACTTTCGGAAATGATGGTTTTCTCAAAAAAGATCGCACGTGCAATAGAAAATGTCATTCCATGTAAGAGGATTGGAGTGGTGGTGCTGGGACTTGAAGTACCGCATGCACATATCCATTTAATACCTATCGATTCAGAGGCTGATGTGAGGTTTTCTAATCCCAGGGTTAAGTTGACGGAAGAAGAGTTCAGGGATATTGCTGAAAGAATAAGCAGGGAAATCAGGTAAGCCCTGTCATCATATATTATGTCTCGCTGGAATAAAATTGTACTTATTGCTGATGATTTTGTTTCACTCCTGTTTCCCAGGCTCTGCCAGGCCTGTGGTGAACCCCTGGTGAGAAACGAGGAAATCCTTTGTACCCGATGTATGCTGGAGATACCCCGGACAAATTATCACCTTGAGAGGGATAACAGGCTTGAACAGAACTTTTATGGCAGATGCTATATTGAAAAGGCTGCAGCCTGGACTTACTACAGGCATGGGGGTAAGGCCCAGAAACTGGTTCATCGGCTTAAATACGGGAAGGTTAAACCCATAGGCCCCTTCCTGGGCAGGCTGTACGGTAATATTATCCGGGGATCTGACTTCTGCAGCGATATCGACTGTATAGTAGCCGTACCCTTGCATCCGTCCAGGGAACGCAAGAGAGGCTTTAATCAAAGCAGCCTCATTGCCGGGGGAATGGCAGTGGCCCTGAATCTTCCTTTTATTGAGAATGTGCTAAAGAGAAAAGAGGCTTCAGGCACGCAAACAAATAAGCACAGGTACGACAGGTGGGAAAATGTGGCCGGTATTTTCGATGTATGCAATCCCGGGGCAATAAAGGGAAAGCATGTGCTGCTTGTGGATGATGTCATTACAACAGGGTCGACCATAGAGGCCTGTGTAAGCGAGTTGCTGAAAACAACAGGTGTGAAAGTATCGGTTGCTGCCATAGCAAGTGCAGAAAAGTGAAAAAACTATTTTACCCTGCCCGGGTTTTTTCTCATAAAGTCCTTCCATGAATTATATGCTGTGCCAGCTATAGGTCTGTTGCTCTGGTAGTAATGGCAGAGGGCAGCGGCCAGCCCGTCAGTTGCATCCAGTATTATGTCTTTGTCATTGAATCTCAGGATATTCATCAGCATGGCAGCTACCTGTTCCTTGGATGCAGTACCAACGCCCGTAATTGACATCTTGATTTTCCTTGGTGCATATTCAAAGATGGGTATTGAACGGTACAGGGCGGCGGCAATAGATGCACCCTGGGCTCTGCCCAGCTTGAGCATCGACTGGACATTCTTACCGTAAAAAGGAGCTTCTATGGCCATCTCGTCAGGCTTGTACTCATCAATCAGCCCAAGCGTACGCTCAAATATATGCTTGAGCTTCAGGTAATGATCACCGTATTTTTTAAGGTCAACCACACCAAGACTGATTACCCGGGGCTCCTTATTCAATATGCCTATCAGCCCGTAGCCGGTAATATTGGTTCCAGGGTCAATACCCAGTATTATTTTATCGTAATTCATAATGACTCGTTAAGGCAAAGATAAGGAATATTGGAGTATTGGATTACCGGAGTATCCGGTTACTGGATTTAAAAACTAAGAGTTTCTTATCTGCCTTGGTCTTTTTAAGCGTTGGAATAATATCCCGCCCACAATAAGTATCAGCCCGAAGAAGGTAGTGAGATAAATGTGTTCGCCGAGAATGAAGGATATGAAGATCAGGGAAAGGAAGGGGGCAAAAAAAACAAGGTTTGAGATTTTATCAGATGTTTCGGCCAGTTTTAAGGCCTTAAGCCACAGATAGAAGGTAAGCCCCATCTCGAAAATGCCTGTATATATGCCGGCAAGCAGTCCCCTGGTGCTTATATGCCCAAAGCCGTCTGTAACAGCAAGATATATACCTATATAAATGGTGGAAATAATAAAATTCAGCAATAATTTATTCGATTCATCTCTTTTATCCTTAAGGTTAACGATAAAATACAGTGCCCAGAAAATAGAACTTCCGGTTGCCAGGAGAACTCCGAGCCAGTCTGATTTGCCTGGTCTGAAGGGTTGACCCTGTGATGATACCAGGTAGACTCCGGCGAAAGAGATAAGCAGTGCAATGAAACTTCTTACCGGAATTTTCTGCTTAAGCATGACAACTGAAAGAAAGACCAGCACTATGGGCCAAATCATATTAAGGGGCTGGGCTACCTGTGCAGGTAACAGTGTATAGGCTTTCAGTAAGACAATATAGTAAACAAAGGGATTAAGCAAGCCCAGCAGGGCTGACATAAATATATCAGAAGGACCGGCCTTCAGTATGATTTTTAATTTTCCTTCCAGAATGCTTATTATAGTTAGCACCACCACTGCTGTGCATGATGCTATAAAAAGAAGCTGGCCTGGACTCAGTTCGGCAAGGGCAATCTTGAAGGCAGTGGCTATGGTAGACCAGAAGAGGACTGCCAGGGAGGCCAGTAAATATGATTTACTCTTATCGCTCATATGCCAGGGGGAGGCTCAGATTGCTTTAAAGCCCGTGTATTTAACCAGGGCTTCAGGTATCTTTATACCCTTATCCGTTTGGTTATTCTCAAGTATAGCAGCCAGTATCCGTGGCAGGGCCAGGGCAGAACCGTTCAGGGTATGGGCCAGCTTGTTCATTTTACCGCCCTTTTCGCGGAAGCGGCATTTCAGGCGGTTCGACTGGAAAGATTCGAAGTTGGAGACCGAGCTCACTTCAAGCCAGCGCTTCTGGGCAGCCGAAAAAACCTCAAAGTCGTAAGTCAGAGCTGATGTGAATGATAAATCCATGCCACAGAGCCTCATGATGCGGTACGGAAGGTCAAGCTTCTGAACCAGCCCTTCAACATGCTTGAGCATCATATCCAGTGCTTCATACGATTTATCAGGATGGGCAATTACCACTATTTCCACCTTATCGAACTGGTGGAGACGGTTTAGGCCTCGCACATGTGAGCCCCATGAGCCCGCCTCTCTCCGGAAACAGGGGGTGTAGGCTATATTCTTTACTGGTAGCTGTTCAGCCTCCAGTATTACATCACGGTAGATATTGGTCACAGGTACTTCGGCTGTTGGGATGAGGTAAAGATTATCAAGCTCTGTGTGGTACATCATACCTTCCTTGTCGGGCAGTTGACCGGTACCAAAGCCTGAATCTTCATTCACCAGTATTGGGGGTAAGACCTCGCTGAACCCTGCTTTTTCACCCTCGTCCAGGAAGAAACTGATCAGTGCCCTCTGGAGCCTGGCACCCTTGCCTTTATATACGGGGAAACCGGCTCCGGTCAGTTTGTTCCCCAGTTCAAAATCTATTATATCATATTTTTTAGCCAGGTCCCAGTGTGGCAGTGGATCTTCAGGCAGTTCGGAAAGCTTCCCGCCTTCTTTTACCTTAACATTATCCTCTTCGCTCTTCCCGGGGGTCACCAGCTCATTTGGAATATTAGGCAGCTTTATAAGTTCATCATTAAGCTTATCCTCTATGTTTCCAAGCAGTGAATTAAGCTCCTTTGCCTCTTCTTTGATCTTTGATGTTCCCTGTTTTAAAACTTCGGCTTCCTCATGGCGACCCTGCTTGTATAATTGCCCGATCTCCTTTGATATACCGTTCAGTTCAGCCAGCAGGCTGTCTGTTTTTTGCTGGGTTTCCCTTCTCTTATTATCCAGCTCTGATATCGTGTTTAGAATACCGGAAGCATCAAAATTCTTAACCTTTAGCCGTTCTGTTATAAGCTCTTTATTTTCTCTGATAAAATTAAGGGTCAGCATAAGCGTTTATATTTACATATGGGTCACAGTTCCAAAAGATAAGGCTGCCTAAAGATAAAAAAAACTCCTGATATTCTTTTCCGGGGAAAAGCACAACAGGAGTTGAATATTCTATGACGCTTCTCCTAGTTTTCCGGGGGCTTCACGGAGACGTATGATTTATCGTCCTTTTTCTTTTGAAACTCGACCACTCCGTCGATCAGTGCAAAGAGGGTATGGTCTTTCCCAACACCCACATTTTCACCTGGATTATGCTTTGTCCCTCTCTGGCGTACGATTATATTGCCTGCCCTGGCAATCTGGCCACCATATAGTTTAACTCCGAGCCGCTTGCTTTCTGATTCGCGACCGTTCCTGGAACTACCTGCTCCTTTCTTGTGTGCCATGGTATATAAATTTTAATGTTTTTTCGCTTTTATTCTTTATCGGCTTTCTTATCACTACTAGCCTTTGTCCCGGTACTTGTTTTAGGTTTCGCCGTTGCTTTTTTGCCTGCTGTTGTGGTTTTTTTGGCAGCAGTGCTTTTCTTTTCTGTAGTTTTTTCAGTATCTTTTTTAGCTGCAACTGCCGGTTTTTTTGCTGTTGTAGTCTTTTTGGCAGCAGTAGTCTTTTTGGCAGCAGTAGTCTTTTTGGCAGCAGTAGTCTTTTTGGCAGCAGTAGTCTTTTTAGCTGTTGCAGTCTTTTTTTCAG
>Ga0136651_10000010_pt1 | contig 100566 bp, 145 predicted proteins | sample Mar14236cmmetaG_FD_94867 | JGI IMG/M metagenome (GOLD analysis project Ga0136651, IMG submission 94867) | Marine hydrothermal vent microbial communities from Guaymas Basin, Gulf of California to study Microbial Dark Matter (Phase II) - Marker... ... | reverse complement strand
GATGCGAACTCGATTGAATCGGATTGAGCGGTTGTTCTTACCGATCGCTGCGGCAATTGGTGCATTTGTGAATTGGGTGGGGTCACATTTGCATTTGTGAATTGGGTGGGGTCACATTTGCATTTGGGTGACTACTCCCCGTGCTAAAGCATCGGGGCTTCTTGGACGAATGTCTGTAACCGAGCGACAGACTCAAGTAATATCACTTCCAATACTTACAGCAACGATTCGTTGGAGACATTATTATGGAAGAAATCGAGATCGAACCCCACATCAACACACTACACCTCAAATTAAGCGAACTTCAACACGCGATCACAACGATGAGTCGCAGAGAAAAGGCAATTGCCAATCGCGAGATCAGACACTACAAACGAAGGATCGAGTTGTTCGAGAAGCTGCGCGCGGATGCTGAAGATGCGGGAACCAATGATGTCGTCACCTAATCCATCATTTGTCGCAGCGCGCATGGCACAGATCAATTTGCTGATCCCGCGTCTCGAAGCGGAGATGGAACCACTCAAAAACCATTCCCGATCGTTCGGTGGTAGTATTGGTGATAGTGGACAAGCAGCGATGAAGGCACAGTATGAAGCATATCAGGCGGACGTTGCGCGGTTGGAGCAGGAGTTTTTTGAGTTGGGTGGTGTCAAGTACTCGCGCGACAAGTGAACGAAACGCAAAGTTTATATCCTACAAATTACTAATTACTAATTGTAGCGATGTGCTACAAAGGACAACATCATGGTAGAAATAATGACTATTACATTTCGGAACAAAGACGCAGAATTGCGACATTTTTTGGAAGAACGATCGAAACATCTTGGTGAATTGACTGGAGTGAGCATCCGAGAATGTCTCTATCAGTTCATGGAAATGTACATGGCATCGAAATCCACATTGGAGGAACGATCATGGAAGACCAACAAACTACAGAACCACAGAACATCGAACCAACACCGACTCAACCAGCTCCACCGTGCATAGAGATCGCGAAAGCATTGTGTGAAGTGCAGAAGACCGAACTGTTCGCGATTACCGACTCGGTGAACCCTTACCACAACAGCAAATACGCTGATCTGTCATCGGTGTGGTCAGCGATCAGGAAACCATTGACGGACAACGGACTGTCGATTCTCCAGACAACAGAACCGTATGAGGGTGGAGTGACTGTCGTGACGACTTTACTTCACGTATCGGGGGAGTCGATTGAAACACGACTATCTGCCAAAGTTCCTACGAAAAAGGACAAGAATGGGCAAGATATCTCAAATGTTCAATCGTTGGGATCTGCGATTACATATCTTCGTCGGTATTCACTCGCCGCTATGATCGGTGTGTGCCCCGCAGACGATGATGGCGAAGTTGCAATGGGCAGAACGAAAGAGAACCACCCCGCCTCAAATACTGCAAAAGAAGCTCCGCAGAAGACACCCGCCAAACAGTCAAAGAAGCCCCCGAAGCCCAAATCAATCAATGTGCACGGGCTACCAAAAGGCAAAACGCTGTTCGCTTGCACGTTCCCAGACAAGCTCGAGGACTACAATCTGGGTGAATTTGATATAAAGGTTCGCGAGATCGCTGGTAGCGACGGCACACATTGGGACGTGTCTGGATCAGCAGTGTACACCGACAAGGCGGGTAACTTCTACAGCGTCGCGAGTGGATTCATGAAGAACGGGGCAGGCACTCATGCGTCGGTCATTGCAGCGATATTGGAATATGGTGCGGAAGCAGTAACAGCAGCGTTCCCGAACGTAAAGATACAGGAAGCCACGAAATGAAAGCAAACCAACACTCGATGTACACAATGGAACATGGTGATTAACAATGGCAGAAGAGACCATATTGCGAGAGAAGAACGATTCAATCGTCGTGAAACGTAATTTCAAAGGCGAATACGGATTCGAGATACATTTGAAGTTTGATAATTCAACAGACGACATCGATGAAGTCATCACAGACATCGATTACATCGATACAAGGTTGAGAAATCGATTCATACTTCCATCGGGAGTGTAAGACAATGGCGACTAAAAAGAAAGCAACCAATACAAAAGGCACCCCGCTGCAAAATGGCAGTGGGGCAGGGACTGGAAACGCTGGTCGCGGGGGATGCCCCGTACCAAAGGCGACCCGGAAAGGTCGCAACTCAAAGAAGTGAATTGGATGAAACTGACTGAAATCAAACGAAAGGACCTGGTACGAGGCGATCTGTTTTGTCATGCATGTCCACATGAAAGTATGCCAGTGGATATAGCATTGTCAGACGGTTGCAAATTATCAGAACCATCAGCGACTGACATAGTGTATCGCATCGAACCCACTGATGCGGTGTCTGATAACTTTCACACCATCAATGCACAGTTGAATCGGCGGATCGCTCATCTGACAGCGATGCGAGACGACCGTATTGCAGAACTCGAAGACAAACTTGCGGAGTGTGAAAGTGAACTCGCGAACAGAGAGCGACATATCGAAGAATTGGATAACACAATCGGGCAGCGAACCGATCAAGTCGAGAATCTCATTACAGAGAACGCCAACCTCGCATACGAACGCGATCGATGGAAGTCCACCGCAGAAGTGCTCGCTGACAAAGACATCATGGCACAGATCGAAGAATCGGAGAAGGAATGGAGACGTGGCAAGTTCATGACACTTGACGGTCTGATTGATGATATGGATCGTTTCTCGACAGCAGAGTCGGTATCCAAACCGTCTCCGTCGATCGATGACAAGACCAAAAACATAATCAGTGCGCAATATCACAGGATATCAACACTCAAAGACGAGAACGCTGCATTGGAATTACGCATCCGTGAATTGATAGATGATACCAAAAAAATCGAAAACGATCTTGATATGCGATCAACACAACTGGAGATGTCTTTACGCGATCTCGAATCTGAACGTGGTAAAAGCGCGATTTTTGAAGACGGTATAGAGAAACGAGATGAACGTATCCGTGAATTGGAAGAGATGAGCGACATCGACGAACGAGCATGGAAGAAGCGCGAGAGCGAGTTGTTGCAGATGATTGCAGAGCAGGATGGTCATGTTGAAGGAGATGTGGTCGATTCGCTTCGATATGCGACGTTTGGTGACATGCGTAACCGCATCGAAGAACTCAAACGTGCAATTGCAGCAAGCGAGAAGACCATCCACAATCTACATCGTTGCATTGACTGTATCACCGATGAAAAACAGAAAATAGATGTTGCTTTTCGTGACACGATCGATCAACGAAATCGACTGAAGTACCAAGTCGAATGCGATGCAACGAATCTCGAATTGTTAGATGCTATACTCAAAGTCATAAACCCATTGACGCGCCAACCCACGTCCCACATATCGCGGGAGATGCAGAAGCTCTGCGACATAGTAGTCACGTTCAGGAAGGCACACAACGTCGTAGGAGCGTCTGTATGAGCATCTTCTACAATTTGTATATGTTGATATGCTTCAGACTCCGAACTCACGTGGAGCGTTCTGTGAGTGCTTTCGTGGAAGCGTTCTCATGATTGATTGGCAACTAATCAGATGTGCGTTTGGATACCATCGATTCGGATATGTCGTCTGCCCAAGACATCAGCACAATGTTCCGTACGATCCACCCGCGTGGTATCTGAAGGAGTACGAACGCAAGATGAAAGAGCACGACAAATGCTTGGAGCAAACACGATCAAAGTTGTCGACCCCGTATTAGAAATGCAGGTATGGAATATATATTAAGAAGATGGAGGTAAGAAATGATATGGATTAGCTTTGGTAGATGGTCGTCATCACACGGTTCGATGTTCTCACGATACCGCGTGTATAAGAATGGTTGGAAGTGGACGCCATTTGTAATGGTCGAACGTCGGTACAAAACATGATTACAACACAAACGTGGAAGATCGGGGATTGTGTCGAGTTGATGGAGGCTGGAGAAATTAAGTCAGATTCTATTGATTTAATCATTCTTGACCCTCCATTCGGGTCAAATATGAATAGCGGTGATGGGATCGCGGCATTTGCAGCGAAAACGAATTGGGGGAGGTGGATAAGAGTCGTACTTGAATTATTATACCCAACCCTTAAAGACACTGGATCGATATATGCATGTTCAAACTTTCAAACATACCACTTTTTAGCGGTAGAGCTCGAACGCGTTGGTTTTAAGTATCAGTGCGATTATTCAGTTATTTACAAAGGGTCGCGTAAACGCCCGATGTTCAATAGGTTTCACACCGTAAACGAGACGTGGTTCTATGGTGTAAAATCTAATAAAGCAATTTGGAATCAATCAGAAAGACCATTAACTGGAAACAAGACCCATTTATCATATTGGTTGGATGGGGATGGGGTAGTTAGGCATTTAGAAAAGTCGGTTAAGCTGATATCATATTTTATAAGGATGTCTACACACGAAGGGATGACCGTGTTAGATCCGTTTTTAGGTAGTGGATCAACGTTGGAAGCGTGTAACCACACTAACCGAAATGGGGTCGGATTCGAGATAGACCCATCTTCAAAACGCGACATTGAAAATCGTATCATGACTTACACCCCACCACTCACAACATATTTTGCGGATGGTGAACTTGGTGGATAAGACATGTAAAAAATGCAAGCAAATGGAGCAAACATGATCAAGATTGCATTCATCGGACCGCAGGCGAGTGGTAAATCTTCACTCGCCAAAAAAACACACGACATCTGCCGACGTCGGGGGATGAAGACCATTTTAATCTCCGAAGTCGCCGACAAATGCCCATACCCAATCAACGAAGAATCCACAGTCGAAGCACAACGATGGATATGGTTCGAGCAACTGCGACAGGAGATCGTTGCACAGAACGAGAAACCAGCTGCGATCATCTGTGATCGCTCGCTCATGGATAATATGGTTTATTTAGCATCGATTGGTGGAGACGAAGCAAAAGAACTTTTTGCAGAACTCTACCAAGTCTCACACGAATGGATGCGTTCGTATGATGCAGTTGTGCGGATGCCTTTGAACCTTGCGTGGTTGCAGTCTGGGAACAATCCGAAGCGATCGAAGAATGTTGACTTCGCTATGCGGATCGATGCGATATTCACGAATCTTGCGGATAGGTATGCGAACGTCGAAGCAGACGATCTGTTGGAGATGCTTCAGCATGTATCCACATTAAAATTTGGTATTGGTGGGGATTCGCTATGATCTGCGCGGGACGCATCTCTGCACCGTCTCTGATCGGTGTTCGAGTTTGAGATCGCGTTCACAATGAATGAAGATGATGTGGAACTGGTCGCAGTAGATGGTGCGGCAACAATTGCAGAAAACGTCTTGACCACTTATTTATAAAGAGTTGGTCAGTCAACTGACCAAAGCTATATAAGTAAGAAGTCGCACCATATACCAATATGGATCGTACAATTCCAATGCAGAATCTGTGGTGGAGAGGTCCGTATGAGATAGAAAAAAAATCCAATGATCGAATGTTATATGAAGGGAACTAATGATGCAAAATCTATGGATTACAAATATTGGGTCGCATGTATGGTTAATGAATCGACCCGATAGCGATGTCGATATTTTCACTGCTTATGTTGTTCCGTCTGAAGACATATTGAGCGGTAGAAATAAAGGGTACGGATCGCATCATTCCAATGGCGATATAGATAGAGTTTCGCATGAAATAGGCAAGATAGTAGAACAGTTGATCAAGGGAAATATCAACTTTTTGATAGGGACTCTATCTCCTCTGGTAATGTTCGAGCACGACGATTGTTTGACTATGTTGAAAGACATTGTTCTTGAATACGGACAAACAAAATCGTGTGTACATAGTATTCGGGGATTGTCTGTCCATAATTATCGGAAATATGTGATCGGTTCTGATACGGCAAGAGAATATCCTATCACAAAAAAATGTAATCTTATTAGTCGGACTCTTTTGTTTGGGATAAATTTGTTGAATGGGAATGGTTTTGAATTCAAACCAGTAACAAAACAAACACCTGAAGATGTCAAGTTTCTGTTAGATGAATTTGACAAATCTGTGGTTGCAAGTGAATTGCCTGATAAAACCGATCCAGAACCATTCCGTGAATACTTGCTTGCTATACGGATGCGAGAACTTAATGGAAATTTGTGATTGGTTCAAATCCATCAACATCGCTCTAAAGAGCATGACACGATCTCTCACAGACTTTTGCCAATGAATCTCCATCCATTTAGGTCTGGGTAGTTGACTTTGAATCGGGTGTATAAATCACTACAATGCTATCGAATGGTGCATTCATTCCACAATCATCAAACTGTAACCTGCCACGAATGAAACGTATCTCATTTGCAGAATTGAGAACGTATTCATGAAACCAAGCCGTTCCAGTTCGAGACGGGAGAAGTGCGACGATTGTCTTGTTTTTCGACCTTTCTAACAATGCTTTCTGTAACCAGACCTTTATATGCGAATATGGCGGATTTACAAAATTGCAATTGCCCCATTCACATTCCAATCCATCAAAATCAGGGTCCGATGGACAAGGATCAAAATCGAAATGAAACTCTGAATCAAGATCTGCATATACCGCAACTGGTGTCTTCCAGTTATGACGAACGCTACTGAAAATTGCTTTTGTGTTCATGTTCTCATACTCCTTTTAACATCCGCATTTCTAATGCGGGGTAGTTGACTCAATTCTTTTTCTGTCTCGTGCAAATTGCATTGTCCTGTAGCAATCAGAATCTCACATGGTTCATCATGGACATGACGACATGCAAAACATAAATGGGTGAGTTCTCGGTAGTTAAGACGACGGGTGTTCACGTTGCATCCTGCGATTATCAATAATCAAGCATCCATGCTCATGTTTTTGTAATCGCTTGCAATACATCGGTTCGTCACGAAAGATGCATTGCTGACACAAGAACGATTCTTGCATCGTGGTGTGTGGCGGGTACGGGATGCGAATCATTCGGCAGGCGTCCACCAGCAGTCTAATCCTGTGCATTCTCGCCCATCATCGAGCTTGATGATCGGGAAGTCTGTTGAGAACACTTCGCCCGTTTCATCGTCTGCCAAATCAACGACGTCGATGATTGTGCCAAGTCCAAAGTATTCTGTGCTGTCGGAAGAGAATACATGGATGCGCATGTCTTTGGTTGCTTTAGTTCTCGTTCACATCACATCCCCGTGCTTGCGTTCTGTACTTCCTTTATCTGGAAACAGAACTAAAAACGTCGTGTACCACCATATCACGTCTTGCAGCATCTCGATTGCCTCGCTCATTGTGTGGTCGCCGTATTCATCGCTGATGAACTGAATCACTTTCATGCACATCACGTCTTTTTCACCAATCGGGATGTTCAATTTGAACTTGTCAGATTCAAGCGATATGGATGTGGCGTGGTCGGGTTTGTTCTTGATCATCTCAACCAATTCGTTCAGTGATCGCAGTTTGTCTGTGTTCACTATGGTTGTTGTGGGGATGTCTGGTTGTTGTGTCGCACTACCAAATCCATGCGGAATGAATCTGTTTATCGGGTCGTCTTTCGGTAGACTTGTGTTTGCCATTATGTCACTTCCAAATTCAATATCTTCTCGTAATGTGATTTACACCACCATCTGTTCTCTTGTATCATCCCCGCAACCGCTGCCTTCCGCGATCCATAGAACTCAACATGAGCGAAGTACCCTGTGTGATATCGCACCGACCGAGACCGCGCAGCGCGAGATTGTGGAATCGCACCTGCATCTCCATTTGGTCGGAACGAAAGGAACTGCTCGAACGTACTCTCAACTCCAACGATCATCACATCAAATCCTTCTGTTTTTGCACGCTCGCATTCTCTGAAGAACCGATCAAGGTTGTCTTCCTTGATGACTTTGTTACCGTCACCTTTGATGTCGTGTGAGCCCATCGTTGTGTTGTACCAATCGGCTGCAAGATAGTTGTCGCGATCAAGATATATCTTGCGCCCAGATCGGTCGAGATGATATGTGTGTTGGTTCGGTCGTTCACCGCCCTTCCTGTCCCAAGCAACGCCCGTGATGCAGCCGTGTTCAGGGAGATAGCAAACCATGTCCCCAACCGAATAGTGCCCACATTGCTTGTGCGTTGGCATCATCCGGCATTCGTGACCGACTTCTTCGGTGGTGTATGGAATCTTCTCTCTCGCATCGACATAGAATATGAGTTCGAGACTCTTCGACCAACGATCTTGAATTGCTTTAAGTTTTTTTTGAATCGTGAGATTCTCGGGGTACTCTTGCGCGGTGTAGTGTGCATCGATGAGTTCTTTGCGATAGACAGATTCTGTTTTTCGTTTTCCCATAGTCTCACACTACATCCCGCGGAAACCATATCGATAAGTCTGTGAACACAGCTTCGCCACGATGCCCATCTTTGGGGTGCAAGTGTTCTTCATCGATATTCAGTCGTAGAATGACTCGCCGATGTGTTTGCGATGCAAATCGTTCGGCTGCATCGATGTTCAACCACGCATTTGTTGGTGGTGACTTGCGACCATTGGTGATGTATCGCTGCAACTTTTTGATTGTTGTCACGTGATACACTGTTCGTGTCATGGAGATTTCACCATACGTTCGCTTTAGCATAAGCAATCAGTGCCGAAACCACAGCAGGTTCCAAAAAGATTGTGTTGTCGGTGGTGGTCAATTCTATCATCCATCCATCGGTGCTTGCATAAACACCATCACCGAGATATGTTTTGTTCTCCATGTCAGCAGTCTCCTGTATAATCTGTCAGATGTTTACTGATCCAAAAAGTCCCCGCCGTTTGGAAGCATTGACATTCCCATGATGGTTTGCCGCAGTATCCACAGACCACAGATTCGGTCGATGTTGTGGAATCGTACACTATTTATCATCTCCTGAACCTCTCCGCATCGTCCACAGCAACGTATTAAGATTGGCGCGCGCTTCGATCACCATCTCATACAATTCGTCGTTCATTGTGATGTGATCGATCGCTTCGGTGAGAACAGCAGTCGCGAGTTCGAGTGTGGTTCGATCAGTCAGTTCGATGTCACCGATCTCGATGGTCACGTTCTCGTTGTGTGTAAAGATCGATGCGTTTAGGGTGTCTGTTATTTGTAGAATTGTCATTCGCTATCTACCCCGTTGATGTGTTTGAGCAGTCTCTGTAGAACGCCATTCCATTTGGTGGTCATGTCGATGTAGTAGACACTGTGCCAACGCCCTTCAAATTCGTCGTCGATTTCTTTGAGTTGGTGTAGCTGTTGCTTGTTCATAATCAATCCTCAAAATGTGTGCCCACATTCAGGGCACTTCGATGTCGTCTCGCTGCATACAGGGATGTTCAGATACCCGCATTTGGGACACGATTCGTACCAGCAAGTTACCACTCCATGCAGGGACGGGCGCGGAGTAAATGGAGTGACTTCTTCTCGCCGATGACCACTCTTCGCTTCGAGTTCTTCGATGTGTGCTAACAAGTCCTTGATCTCGGATTCGAGTTCTCGTGCAAACTTGCCTTCGGTGTATGAACAGATGTTGCGACGGATTGTGTACGCTTGCATCTCGTTTACTTCTCTCTGATGTGCGAGGTCTGCTTCGAGTGAACGAATGCGCGACATATACATATCCGCAAGATTAGTGACCACATCTACAATGTCATCGATATACCCTGCAATCTGCTCGTCGTATTCGGTGCACGTGTCCCTGTTTATAGATTTGGCGGGATTGGAGCCGTCCGTGTTCATGATTGTTCTCCAAATGGTTTCACGCCAAGTACTGCCAAATTTAGGGTATCGCCCTTGTTCAGTCCGAGAAACTTACGCGTCTCGTGTGGGACTACAAGTCTCCCGTAATCGTCGATGTCTGCTTGGAACTCTACTCTTAATGTCTCCATGTCCAATCATTGGATGTGATGGGTTATAAATGCTTCTGTTATGCAATCAAAACCTTTATATGTGATCACGTTCAACATACAATATTGCAGTTGGTCAAACAACTGTGTCCTCTCGTTAGCTCGACGTGGCACACACCATCCCCTCATCACTCGCCCGCCACGTCGAGCCTCCTAAACGTGGCAGCACACGTGGATGTGAGTCCCACAACCACGTCATTGGCAACGATGTGATGTAGTATCGTGCGCGATTGGTGCCAAACAAGAACGCACGAGAAAGCGACAGTTGATCGCTGTCGTCAGGGATTGGCGGGTTCGACCCCCGCCGCTGCCGAATCACCCCCTCACCATGAATCTGGTTCATGTGGCACTGTACGGAGTCTATAAATGACCTGAGCAAGTCGCCAACGAAAACTGCTCAAACACTCCCGTTGAGTAGCGGTCAATCTCGCAGAGATTTGGACTCTGTTTACATCGGTTCAAATCCGATCGGGAGTTTGTCGATTCGCTCATGAAGAGATTTGCATAAGTTTATATATGGGTATGTCCATATTGTTAATTGCCCAAACCATGCAGCGCGGCAATCTTTCATGGACGCCTCCAATCACCCTTTTAATTCTGCCGCGCTGCTCATCTCTCACATGAACCTAATTCGGCTCTCCCATCGGGGAGATGTCGACATCACAATTCGTTTCGATGCTATCATCATGAGATGAATTAACAACTTCTGGATAATTTACAGTGGATTTTTCAGTTGATGTGCAATCAATATGTACTGGAATTGATCTAGTTTCGTCACCGATTTCAGTTACCAGATACACTAATTTCTCCCCAACTTCAAATGCTTTGCCACAGACTCCACATTTTATTTCACTACAACAGTGATCACCTTCGTGGACAGTAACCGCGTACAAATCTCTCCATCGTAGATCACTACGCCCAAGCCAACGATAATTGTCTTGATGGGGAATCAAGTCTGCATAACTGATTGCATGATATTGGTAAGATGCATTAAAATAACCAAATTCAAATAATTTATAATTACGAGCTCGTATTTCCGTGTTTCTAGTTGAATGAGCATTAATAACTAAATTGTAGTCTTGTGAACCGTTGATATACCGCCCATTTTCGATAGCGCCCGTCATCATATCAATAGTACTGGAAGAACCATCCAATCTTATATTATAAACGTGCAAATCACCCATTTCCACTTCGGCACGATCCCAGTATGGTGAAGACGATTCGAGAAAATAAAACCTATCGTAAGTTTCACTCCAGAATAATCGAGCAGCGTTTGCTGTTGAGCCTCGATTAAACCATAGACTTGTATCTACTCCTGCGTCTTCGTTGTCTTCATCAATTGTGAACCCCGTTTCGGGAGTTCCAGTGAGACCTTCAATTACGTTCTCGCCTATATCGATGTTGCCGCCGACACATTGCAATGCATAATTCGTTGTTGCTATGGCGGCACGTCTGTTGCCATCTTTGTTATAAAAACCCACTCCCGCTGAATCGCTTGACTTCACACCATTAAGATTATCAAGACTTTCATCCGCCATGTATATTGTGCGTGTCGTCTTCAAACATGCATCGACGGTGTGTGTAGTCCACGTCACCCCGCCGTCGGTTGTTGTACCACCGAGTATAGTACTCCATGACGGTTCCGATCCGCCTGATGTTCCTGCTGTGGTGCATTCATACGAAAACGAGTTTGGTGTGCTGGGTCCAACGATGTCAAAGAGCGCGTATGCGTGGTTGCTTTCCCACACGGTGTCGGTTGTGAGTTGCCATAGACCGTCACCACTACATGCCGCCCATTCTGGAACCGTTCCTTCTGCGTTCATGGTGAGCACATGTGTCGCGGGCCCTTTTGTGAGTTTTGACAGCGTATCTGTCGCACTTGCATACAAGATGTCGCCTTGTGCAAAGGTGTTCTGCCCCGTACCGCCAACATCAACATCGAACATGCCATCACCCGTGGGATCATATACCGACAAAAGCATGTATAAATCGAGATCAAGCATCCGCGCTGCATCAGATGTGCTTGCTGTGCCCGCCGCGAGTCCTGTGATCTTGCCGCTGCTCATAGCAATACCGCCTACATCGACGATCGTGCCCGTGTTCATGTTGATTGATGAATCCGAATCCAACATTGTGAGCAAATCCACACTTGCGATGGTGCCACCAAAGACATTGATTTGTGACGTGTCACCAGTCATCGTTATGTTACCAACCTCTGTGATGTTTTGGTCTCGCAAAGAAACATGATCTTGTTGAATTAGTTGGACATAAGTACCCATGTCCTGCCAGAGACCGCCGCTGCCGCCTGCTGCCCAAACAGGATTCGCTCCAGTGCCTTGTGTTTGTAGGAAATGCCCTGGGGTGGTGCCTGCTGGGAGTCGTTCCCATGCAGTTGCACTGCGATAGATGATGTCTCCTTGCTGTGGGTTCGCCGGAAACGTGTTGTCGGCAAGCTGGGAGAGCGTCTTGCCTCCAGAGTTTGCCGGATCAAAGAATATGAGATCAGTCACTACACCACCAGATTTAAGCGTCGAGATTCCTGCATCATAGATTCCATTAACATTCCCCTCGAAGTAAATAGAATGAACGTTCTCGATATACCCGGGATAGTAATCGAATCGGATGTCAACAACAGAGTTTGTGTCTCCGATCAAAAGACGATTTTCGTATGTTGTGCCACCGATGTAGTTGATGTCGAGTTTTAGGATGTTGAGTGACGTCGTGTTCATTCCCCCCAATCAGGATGTCCGCTGCCACCGCCACCGATTTCACATCTAAATGTGAGCGAATCCGATGCTTCCCCACTACCACCTCGCCGAATGTAAATATCATCGACGTTGAACAGATCGTGGTTCTGACATTCAATTGCTGCGTATGGTGATGTGCGGACGGATGCTACATTATCAATTGTACAAGATTCCCATAGCGCAACTCCTCCTCCACCAAGCTCCACCCCCGCCCCCCCTTCTTTGCGATAGTAAATCTTCCCACCCGATCCGTAGAGTTCCGCGTTGTGCCCACTCGCATCAACCGACATAATAATCCACTCAAAGCGCTGCGTGCTACCGCGTAGGTTCTCGTTGACAATGCGTCGCACGATGTCTTGGATTGGGTTGGTATGTGGTTCCATGAGCAAACACTTACTGCATCGAATTTATTGCCTGCAATACGCCCTCGTCCCGATGCATTGCGGCTTCTTGCATCTTCAGTAGGTCTTCGAGTGCAGCGATCTGTCCTTTCGTATTGATGACTGTCGTTGACGACTGCTGTAAGCGTTCTGTGTATTGTTGATGCAGTTGCTGGAGTTGTTGGGAGCGGGCTCGTTCTTTTGCGCGGAGTTCGTCGATTGTCTTTGCGGATTCTGCAATGCTGTCTTGGAGTTCTTCGATTGTGGGTGGAGTTGTAATGTCTTCCATGAATATCTGTTATTGTTGCTTGAATATAAAAGTTTGTCATCTGATGAATCGGAGACTATTAATAATATAATAATTATTTGTCGTTGGCTACGTCCTGTTACGCCCCGATACGTGGCAACGTTCCGATCGCTTCAACATCTCATCGAAGAATTGAGACGGACGCGGCAACAACTCCGCGCCCGAACACACACGTTCCATGCGAACGGTTCACTGAATAGAATGCGGTACTACTACATAAAACTTTGCCAAAAAAAAGAAACGAGTGAGACTACTTGGTAGTCTCGTCGGGATTGTCGATCTCAACCGCTTTGAGCATCACTCTGATTCCAACCGCTTCCTCTGGGAACACCGAATAAAGCCGATCCAGTGTGTATCGATTGTTCTCAAGAGCGGCAGTCTTTGTCAGGTCCGCGCGTTCAGCGAACATCTTCTCTCTGCTGTCAGCATGTTCACGTTCCTGTTGCATTGATCGAAGATACTCGTTGTTCATCTGTGCCTGAAAATTGACAGTGTTCGACAGAGCGAGCTCCGCATATCGCGCAGTGACGTTGTTGTGGCTTATTGTGTTGTCGAATTGTACTTTGTCATTCGACGCCCACGCTCGATCAATGGTCTCGCGCTCTTCTCTCTCGCCGATTTCCTGTTCAGATGGTGTGTCAGTTGCCATTTTTAATCTCCGAATGGATGTTAGTTGGAGCAGATATTAATGTTTTCGGTAGTTGTCAAAAAAAACCAAATGGTTTTAATTCCCCCAAATTCGAGGGAATTAGAACCCACACCGATCTGCCCACGATATCTCATAATCCGAAGCCACTGGTTCGCGCCCAAGCAACTTCCGAATCTGATCGATATGTGGTTTCCACGCTTCAGCAACTTCTCGGTGTCGTTTCATGACCAAATCGTAGTCTTCGTCGTGTATTGATTCACGACATTCAAATGGTCGCACAGGATATATCGTACACAGATTATCGTCGTCCAAGAACACGCACGTTCCATGCGGATCAGATGGGAACTCCGTTCCTGTGTTTTCATATAGAACACCAGGAGACAACACAAACATCTCATCGTCCGCGAACACTTCGTACCAATCAACGCACAACCAATTTTCAAACAACTCTTCCAACGACATTTTCAAATACGCCGCGACTGATTCGATTTCGTTCGGCAGAAACCATCCGGGTTTGTATTTGCATTGTGCTTTGCATGTTTTGCATTGACAAGAATGTGCGTTGGATTTAGTCATCCGCATCGTCTCCTTGATTCTTACAAACCCGTCTCGCTTCGATGTAACCAATGCAAATATCGACAACTATCATCGTCATTGCTACCAATGGAAACAACACCAAAACCAACGATTCGCAACCGATCCAACAAGCAAATGCTGTCACGAACACCGATAGAGCCATACTGTATACGAGCACTGCACATCCACGCTCCTGCCACACATATCGGATATCGCTGGTTTCCATTTGTTTCATGTACTTCAGTTCACACTTCATGTTCTCCCTCGCTTCGCAATCATAAGAGCAGTCTCAAGAATCCGAACTTGCTCGTCCCGATCAGATGTTGCACGCGCTAACACCGCATTGATCTTCCCGACTGCTACTGCACGACTGAATGAGTTGGGAGATGTGTCCTTCTTCAGCACGTCAAGACCCCCTACACGCATTCTGCCAATCGGCGTAACCGCACTCGATTCTGTTCTCAAGTTCATCGATGACTGCACGATACGGTTCACCGATCTCCCAACACCGTTTGCAGTAGACTATCCGATAATCGCCGCATGAACTGTCTTCGTGCCCAATGCATTTCTCGCATAAGTCTTTGCCACAACATTCACATGCCGCTCTGCTACATGCCATTGTTGATGCGATCTCGTCACCACATACATCACAGACCTTTCTGCGTTCGATAACTTCTTTTTGAACTTTGGTTTCTTCGATCATCGTATCCGTCCTTGTCGCCGCAATCGGTTTTTGCGGTTCAAGATGCTTCCGTATGAAACTCCTGGAACAGTCTCACACAGCTCCTGCCCAGTCGCTCCTGCCGCCACATCAAGCGCGATCAAGTGGTCTTCTTCTTCTGTCCACTTGTGGATCGTGTATGTAGGCGTATATAGTCCAGCATCATTGAGCCACTTCGCGGGAGTTGACGGGTTCAGTCCGAATTGTTTTGCGATATCTGCGTATGTTGCACCCGCTTCTCGGAGTTTGTATATCGCGTTGGTCATCGCGATGCGTTTGGATTTTGGGTATATCACGTTACATGCCTCCAATGTGCATCAATAGTCACAATTACTGCATGTTGCACCGTCGTTCGGGAAGTAATGTTTTTCAAATTTGTCCATCGAATGAAAGACGTTCTTCTCTGGTGCTGTTTTTTCATTCATCATTTCATCATTCATCTCGCGTAGCATCTCAATTGCTTGACCATAAGGTGCTTTATCTCCCGCGATGCAATGTTCTAACAAGTGTTCTATCGCATCGTCTATGTTTGTGAACACGGGGCGTCCAGCACAATAACACACGATTCCTTCATCTGTTCTGACCATGAACACGTCGCCTTCCGAGAACCTACAGAACGACATTTCAATTCTCCCAGTCTGCCTTCGCATCGACCAAATCGCCGAACGGTTCAATCGCTTTTTTGATCGCTACCAGAACTTCCGTAGCCAGTTCATCGATACCGGGCACGATAACGATGTCAATGTTCGATGAACTTGTGCACGTCCATGGACATCGGTAGAGTGTGCCGCCCTCTGTAACGTCGAGAAGTTCAAGATCATGCATCCGATTGATCATCCCTGCCAACAAGTTGTCATCCGCTTCGATGCCTTGTGCTTTCAATTCAACACCGATCGCCCTATCATCAAAGTCGTCGTCTACGTACTTGAGTGATAGTTCCCACGCAACCTTTGCCAGTATTATATCTGTTTTGTGCATCTTAACCACCATCTGGTCGTGTCATGTGTATCAATAAAATACAAAGGCGGATTGTACCGCCTATAACTCATCCAGCATTTCAGCAAGTTCCTCTTCAGACATCGCCATAAGACTCTCGTCTTGCTTGTTTGCAAGAATGGCTAATATCCTGCTCTTCTTCTGCCGTGCTACTTCCTCTTGCTCGGCAGCATTCGCTTCAGCGATCTTAACACTCACAATGTGGCGGATTATTGCCACTTGCAAGTCAAGGTCTGTTGACCTCTCGTTCGTATCAAGAAGACTTTCTTCTTGCTCGACTTTGAGTTCTGCATTTATGGACTTGAACATCTTGTCAAGTTCTTGCACAGAAAGATCCCAAAGGTCTTCCACGCTGCACATCCCTCTATACGGGAATCTGGTCTTGCTGCGACTTGCTTGCTCAAATATGTTTGTTTCTGCTATCATTTCGTTTCTCCTTATACCGTCACCTTAATGGTACGGTCTATGTGACCGGTGACCCTGATCACAAGGGCATTTCTCTGGGTTGAACTGAACCCAACGCCAGATAATTGCTCATCGGACGGCTCTACTCGCATCTTCCCGCCGAGAGCTTCAAATACTCTCTTATGAGGCAGGAGCTCATTCTTCAAATACTCATTGAAGAATCCATTCGGTGACTCCGGATTCTGGCACCCCTTCAACATAAAGAAGAAATGCCGGTTTCCAACCCCCTCCTGTTCATCCCAGTAGTTCGGCGACATCATAATTACCGATACTGGATGGAACTGGTTGGTGTCGAGTCCCCAAATCTCGCGGGAAGATGTACTGGACGGGATCATCTCCTTGATAGAAAACTGCCCATCACTGACAGTAACATCAGCGACTTGGACATCCTCACTTTGCCGAAGTGGTTGATTGTATGCAAACGAATGTATTTGCCCATCAAACTCCACCTCGGCAGTAAACCCAGAACGTCCGCCTCTATGGGTATAGCAGTGAACAAATAACTTGTAAATCCCATCTGGCATTCTGCACAAATCGGACCACGTAATGTTCTCCACTGCCGTTCCGTCTGAAGTTTCCGTCTCTGGATGGATAATGTCCACATCCAACACTCCAGATGATGGATGTGTCCGACCCTTGTTCTGGTAGTAAATCTCGTTTCCATCCGGTTCAATGCAGTGTGCATCCAAATCATCTGGGTTATCACCATTCTCGTTCCACTGGATCGAGAACCGAAGAACTCCAGAAACATCTCCGCCGAGTGCTTTCACACGCTCCTTCATCGAATCTGCCATGTTCCCTGAATATGCCCATGAAAACGCATTGTTCCATTTGAACATTGTTGGAGCGTCCATGTTCTCTGGAGCGATTAGGGTCACTAAATTTCTTGCGTGCTTGTTCTCAAGTAGAACCTCGATACTCCGTGCGTGAGGGAGAATATCGGACACAAACACTGACATCGGTACTTCCTCTACGCGTTCAAAGTTCTTCGGAGAAACACCGATCTCGCTGAACATATCGTCGAAGATGTTCCCGCCACCAATCTTTTTGGCAACATCCCGATTCGCAAACAAAATATTGTTCACCGTAATGTCGTCAATTGTTGCATGGCGGCGACCAAGTGAATCCAGATAACCAAGTTCAGTTATCTTCTTCTCGGCATCCTTCAGCATCTTTCGTGTAAAGATTGCCTTTGGACGCTTATAGTTGCTCGGTGCAACTATCGCCTCGTACTTTCGTACCGCCGAATCTAGTTCTTCCCCAGAAGAAATATCCACCAGAAGCGTCCCGATTGAGTGGTTGCGGATTTTTCCAACCACCATGCCAACCCTACGAGAATGCTCCCACGCGTATAACTCTTTTTCTGCTGGTGAAAGAACTGCATAAGCCCTTTGATGATCTAAAAACGTCTCCAGAACGCCTTTCCACTCCTCGCCCCTGTAGAGCGAGTTTTGGGCGATTAGCTCCAGCACTGTCAAGACTGAATCCTCACTGATCTCATCAAGTGATCTTTTGAAAACGTCCCTTTGTGATCGCGCGTTTCCCCGGACTGTGCCCAGAGCCTTACGAGAGACCACAAATCGATATGGTACTTCTACATAGAAATGTTTCCACGTAAGTACTGTTCCGTCTTCACACATCTCGTGATTCTCTTTGGTTCCGATCTTCGCTGTATCAGAGACAAATATACCATAGATTGGTGACGACTTGACACGTGTCGCCAACGCGGTAATCACAGTAGCGTATGTCGTGTCGTTGGTGTCGAAGTCCCATATCGTTGTTATCCTGCCATCTTTTATCGAAACGACATTCCCGAACGCTTTCACGAACTGCCTACACGCGGAGCAGTCGTGGTTGGTTCGCTCCCGAAACAACAAATTCGTGCCGTCTGGAAAACTGTCGAGATATAGCTCCCAGAGAGCGTCCTTGTCGAGATCGACGACAAACAGATTACCGTCGTCTTCTACCATTCCAGCAACGTGTTTCCGTAACGTCGATGCAAATTTATCGAATGTCATTCCACCCTTCATGGCGTCCTCACTCCGATTGCGCTCCATGTACCCTCCAACTCTGGATTTTGTGCTTTTTCAATTGCTGCCTCTGCCGATGTCGCGAAGACCTCCACTGTCCACTTCACCACATATCGCTTTGCGGCGAGCGCGTCGAGTCCCAATTGCGTTGTGGCATACACTTTTGCCTTGTTACCAGTTGGTATCGTCTTCTCTCCGACACACTCCACGAGATTGTTCCTGAACAACTTGTGAATTTGCTGTGTCGAAGTGTTCAGTAGCACGTTTGTGAAGTATGTGTCATGCAGTTCGAGTGTGGTCATCGGGGTCTTTGATAAAATCTCCAAGTACTTCGCTTCGACTGTGGATATCGTGGGGATGTTACTCATGTCTGCACCTCCTCGACGATATCCACGATCGATGACAAACTCGCGTTGAGTATCTTTTCAATTGTCGCTCTGACGACGGGACCACATTCGGCAATTGCTTGAGCAACCCACATAACATCGCCCGCAACATCGATGTCGGATACGAACGCCAACTGTGTGTTCTCTCCGAGTGTCCACGTGTCGTACTTATCTTCCTTCAAAATCTCTCTGATTGTGGTCATGTAGTGGTCTCCTCCATCGCGTCGAACTGGATGGCAATGAAAATCTTAAGCCCTGTCTTTCTCACCCGATCCGTCATGTTCGGCAACGAATCAGCAATTGCACCGAATGCTCCTAAACGTCGCACCAACTCTGTCAATGCGAATTGTTCACGGTCGTTCCATGCATCATACTCCGCTTCTTCCAATATCTCAAACATGCGATTCATATCAATGTCGCTCATAGCAACACCGCCTCGAGCTGTTCTCTTGTGAACGGTAGTCCTATGTTTTCCGAGTATGTAGATTGCACCAAATCATAGTACTCCGACTGCTCGATATTCTTAACTCGCTCAATCGTTTGCATCGCGGTCTCCATCACCCATCTGTCACGAGTGACTGCATCGACCACATTCACAACAATCGGGCTGATCGATATACGCATTTCGTCTTCTTCAGTGGTATACGCTTTGACTTTGCCGACCACCGCAACAAATGACGGAATATCGATACCCGCAATCGTTCTCATTGCATCAGGAGCATACTGTCCTGCATAAACAAAGAACGTGCCTGTCGGATCTGATATTCGTGCTCGCCAGTATTCAGTGTCCGTACCGATGTCTTCGGCTTCGGTCATTGTACCAACAATGAAGACCCGATTGATCTTCGCTCCGGTTGGCGTTACCACGAACTGCGGAGCATACACATCTTCTGTGTCGCGTTCGAGTGCAATGCTTGTGTTGCGCAGTTCGCTTGCGAATATTCTGTGTGCTACTTGTCTCGTAAATCTTCCCATTATTCCACCTCCGATAACGTCGTTTCGACCTCTGCCGCGTCTACCACATCCATTGCATTGATGCTTGTCACAAGCACGCTCTGTTCCATGTTGTTTCCAACTATGGTGTAGTACTTCCCGACCAACTCTTCCCGCAACCGATCAACAACAACATCTTGATCGAGTGCATCTGTCGCCATCTGCTTTGCTTCATCGAGAGTGATCCGAGATATTCCTTCTGTGGTCTCGCAGTTGCACAGAATATCTTGCGTTTTGTATCCATCATCGATCACGCCTTTAATGCGCAGATCGTGGACGCCTTCCACATTGCCATGCTCACTACAATTCCCTTTCACGAGAGCGCGGTTACATTCAGGACATCGCCGGATCAGCCCCGATCCATCTCGAATGAGAACCAACGCGCCAGAGAACTCCACTGTTTGTGGTCGAACTTCGATATCGTTGTCGATCAACGTCGCAGTCGAATTCCTGTTAAACTTCACGCTAAATCGCCCTTCATACTCATCGGTGATGATGTTCTCGAACGAATAGCTCTTGCCTTCTTCGAGTGGTGGCAGTTCAGATGCTGCCCACTTAATGAACTTGATCTGCCCAGTCTCGTCGCCGACCAAACCAACCTGGTCGATTGATTCGTGTTCGTTGTCCCATATATCGACAACCTTTGCATTGAGATTGATCCACTTGTCAGATGCATCGATTGAATCGATCGTGACAGTCGGCGTGGTTCTATCAGCAACTTCGATGTCGCCGTCGAACTCCTCGATCTTGGTCGTTCGATTCAACTTCACACCAATGCGTCCATTGTACTCGTCGGTCGTCATGTTTGATAGTGTGTAACACTTACCTTCGACGAGCTTTGGAAGCGCGGATTTGACGAATTTGGAGAACTTGATCTGTCCCGTCGAATCTGCAAGTATTCCAGACTGATCAATCGCGTCTGGTGTGTCTGCCCATAGCTTGACAACCTTCACGCGGATGTTCACCCATTCGTCAGGGGCGTCGATTGCGTCTACGGACACAATCTCTCCGCTGTTGCCTCCTGTGTAGTAGTCTTCTCGCTTGATGCCGTGCTCTCGCAAGAAGTAACTGATCACACTCGATGCTGCTTCTGCGGGAGCGACTTTGAATCTCCCAATCAGATCGTTGTAGCGGCGGTCGATTTCGGTGATGTCGAGTTCAATCCCAAGTGTGCTGAACCGATCTCTTATGTTCTTCGTGTTTTCTGTTTCTGTTGTCATGATTATTCCTATAAATTTAATTCGGCGAACGATCAGAGAATGACCCACGCGACCAAACATAATAGCACGATCCCACAGACAACTTCAATGGTCCCAGCTTTCTGTCTGGTCATGTCCATTTGTGTAAGTCCGCAGATGATGTAGAGGACCCCTCTTATCACCCACATTACCAACAGGATTTGCAGAAGCATGTCGTAGTTGGGGGATATTGTTAGCATATATTCTTACTCCTCTGTATGTTTGTCTGCTACGAACGCGAGCATTTTGTATCTAGGATGGTCGGGGTCGGTTACGAGTTCAAGGTGCTGCCCTTCGATTGAGAGTTCGCTATGTGATTGCACCATCTGAATCACACCCCAATGTCCATGTCTTCATCCGCTTGAATGATTGGGTGTTCTTCTTCGCGTTTTCGCCTTTTCTCTCGAATCCTGCGAGCAGTCGCTCGGTCAACGAGAGGTTGCATGTCTGGTTGTGTTCCCATGATCATTTCTCCATGTGTACCCTGCAACGACCAGAAACGATTCAGGATATACGTCAAGACCATTCCAGTCGTCACATATCCTTTTCAGATGTTGCAATGGTTCGGTGTCGGTGCGTCTCGCAAAATGCATCATCTTCTTTGCCGCTTTCTGCATCTGGCGATTTATGTGAGCGTCGTCTCCGATGTACATCTTGCACCCATCAGATGCAATTGTCGCGATTGCCCAATTGAGTTGCCCGCGCTCATCGTCTGGAGCTGCAAGTTCTGTGTTCGCGTTGAATCGATTGATCCAGTATGTTACTGTTCTCATGTTGTTTCGCCTTCTGTTTATTTGCCCGGAAATGCCGGTAAATGCCGCCACCGTTTGACCGATGACGACATGGTGGGGTTGAGGCACCCCAACGTGGCATACGCATCTATATGGTTGCTCAACCTATATAAACCATCCGCATGTACCCACTAACGGTTTGGTCATCCGCGCAGCATTAACCCGCGCACAACTTTGACCGATACCGAAAAAACCAGATGAGAAGTTAAAACGGATTTGCGGATTTGAGTTGAACATGTGTCCCGCCATTCATTTCTTCAATTTCAGTAGTATTGTGCTCGCCATCGTTCCGGATTCCTTAAATGCGCCATCTGGCAGATGTTCGAGATGTGTGCAATATGGTTCAAGGATGTTCTCTCGGAATTCAACGGTCTTCTTGTTCCCCCTGAACGTGACTCCCGAACTCATGATAGCGACGAGGATGCCATTCGGTGCAAGCAGGTCGAACGCGGTGGTTACATGCGTGATATCAGACTGTTTTTCAAACGGGGGATTCATCAAGATTTTGTGAAACTTAATCCCGTATCCATCCAAACCGTCAGCAAAAGATATAAAATCGTGGATGACGTCATATCCTTTTGATTCCAGAACGCTGATGTTTTCTGGTAAAATTTCACAGACATAAATATCGTCTGCACACATACCAACCGTTTTGCATATTTGATCTGCAATGTGTCCTTGTCCCGCAGATGGTTCAAGTATTATATCCGATGGTTGAATATCTGCTAACTCGATCATCTTATCAACAATCTTCGATGGAGTTGGGAAGTATCCTGTCTTAACTTTCGGATCAAGCACGCCACATTCGATCACGTTGTTCAATCGTTCTGTGGGATCGCCGTCGAAGATATGTGCTTTCGCTTTCTTGTTCCACTTGCCGCCGATCCGTTCAAGTACTTTATTGACAGCGAGATATAATTTCCTGTCGAGTTGTCCCGCGATCCTAACATCGTTTCCGTCGATTTCAAGCGTGCTTAATACTACAAGCACATCGTTTCCTATTGTTTCCATGTCTATCATCTCCTGTAATCTTCACCATCCGCGCTTATCTTGCGTACGCTTCACGGTTCGGAATATCTCGATGACCTCATCCATTGCTTCTCGCATATAGTCTGCACTCGATTCGTACTCTCTCGCTTTGTATTCTTTGAGAGCATTACGAACGATTTCAAGGTGGCGCGAGTTGATCCTAGTGCGTCGATCCCGAATAGTCGATGCAGATTTTGCTGCAACCATCAGACCACCCGTTCAATCCGTATCTCGCTACACCATTTGTTTTCGGGAGTTGCTATGTCCATGTCTCTGACGACTCGACGCTTGAACTCCCGCGCTCGCGCAACAGACATCTCTTGCGAGATTTGCGAGCGATATCCGAGTGCTCGGATGTGCGCAGTAACAACGCGGTTGGTCATACATCCGCCTCCACAAGTCTCCATTTTCCTCCAACTCGCTCGATATATCCATGCGATTCGAGGTGTAATAAGTCATCGACCCCGAAGCACAAATGTCGCACATCGTCATACGTAAACTCCGTCCGACCATGTATCTTGCAGTTGCGACGGATTGATGTAAGTGTATCAATGTTCATTGCTCATCACCGTCGTAAAATTCGCCTGCGCAGTCATCCGAACAGAAGATGCGCCCATCGTCGTACTCGTGGGGGGTGCCGACGATCTCTTTTCCGCAGTTTGGGTTGTCGCAGATGAGTTCATGTGTCATGCTCCAAACACCTCGTCCTGGCAGTTCTGACACAAATCCCGATATTAAGTATTCTTTTCGGCTTAAATCGTCTCTGAAAGGATCACTCAGTTTATCTGGTTCATAACTCGGATTGAATGCATCCGAAGTGTTCACGATCCGTTTGCATAACGGGCATCGTTTCTGTTGCGTCATCTCTCTCATTTCTGGAAACAACTCAAACGCTGGTTTCGTTGGGTCTGGTTTTTCTAAATACATCTCAATCACCTCCGTCGTTCTCTATCAGTTCATCAAGTTCATCGACCGTCGATGTCATGCTTGTCATCTCTCTTGATCTGTCGTCTGGTTGTAGTCTATTCGGTAAGTCGCTGATATATTCTTTTAACGTTTCCAATGGAATGTGTATTGAATCAGTTGCAATCACCCTATCCATACCAACATCCACAACTCGTTGCACCATCGATATGCGTTCTTCGCCATTCACATAATGATCGGTTAATTCCGTTCTGATCTCGATTATCCCGTCTGCCATTGTCTCGATGTGTTTCATCGTTCTCAATCCTCCCAAAATGAAAATCGGGTATGTTGCCCGCTTATTCGGTCGTTAAGCTCACAGTCGTCTTCGATACCAGTTCTACTGCACTCATCGTCGTGCTCGTGGAGAATGCGTCTTGCGGGAATTGCTTTGCCGCATTTATCGCATATCAGTTCTGGATCGATCGATGTGTTATAATCACTCATCTCATCATCCCTGCATTCCTGTAACCACATGCATACCACATACTTCTTATCGAATCTATCATCTCGCTTGAACATGTCGTCCGACAAACGGTCTCCGATGATAGCAGCTTCTTCGTATGAATCAGCTTCGATCTCGGCGACGCGTGCGGTAGTGCGGACCACGATGAATTTATTATGGTTTGGGTCTCCAGTCATTATATCATTCCTCCGTTGCTGCCAATGCAATACATACTGTACTATAATCAGCAAGTTTGTATTCAAATGTTGAAACCGCCAATTTACATATCTCCATATCCTTTTTGCTTATGTCGCGGTTGGTCTGGAATGCCAGATACAAAGCCAACCGTACCATGCTCGAAAACTCCATGCGAAGCGCAGCACCGACAGTACCAAGATATCCTTTGCACCACACAGGCACGCGAACCGTTCGCCGATCTTTACCTCCCTGAACACCGTTAACGCATATCTGGAAATCGCCAACGAGGGATTTAATGATCTCGTTATCTGACTTCAACAGTTTGTATCTCACACCTTCCATCTCTCGGATTTGGTCCTTGTATCTCTGTTTTATGATTGAAGTTCCGTGATTGATTATTGCTGTGTAGAGTCTCCCTTCCGACACGCCCATCTCCGCGTGTTTGCGTGCCACTGATGCCCTGACCCATAAAGGAATGTGGATCGTGGTTTTTACAACATCTTCCGCTGACCGGTTCAATGACAATTCTCGATCAATTGCCTCGTCGAACGACATTTCTGCTAAATCTTGTCCTTTGTACATGGAATCACTCCATATAGGTGTTATTGGTCTTTGCATACTTAAACCTTCCTGTGCATTGCCTACCGGCATCACTCCGTGAGTACATACATGTAATAAGAAATTTTCATGTCATCACCTCATTGTATACTCCGACACCCCCATCTCTTCGGCATCGGATAATCAATCGCGTCTTCGATCTTGATTACCTTCATACTGCCCCCTGCTATATTGACATACTCGAACCCATGAAACACATCATCAAACGAGACGTTCTCATATTTGAAGTCGGCTCGGTCGATTGGTGTGATCTCTACATGTTCGCCGCTCGGATATCGGTGCTCCCATCGATTGTTGCGTTTCACGACTTCTGTTAAGCCGGATACGCCCATGCACGCGTCGGCGATCTGTGATTTAGTGTAGTATCCAATCATGTGCGCATCTCCTAATACTTACTTCGCATGACTGTTGTCGGTGTCTCGTGTGGGGGTTGTGTGTAACTGTCTGATAAGCTCGTTAAATATATCGATGTCTATCGATATTTGGTTACAATATACATCTGTATCAGTAGCAGTATTGACCGCATAATCTGTCAATTCGACAGCAGAACCCTTAAAAACTATAGAAATAGTTTTAATAGTATCTCTCGATCCCGATGTGACATATATGCTATTATCTTTCCTGTCTGACCAGATTTTTGCATTATGTGTCATGATCTATTCACCTCATACCCGTACGGATCGCCATCTTCGATCTCAAATATCGCTGCCATACCATCAATCTGAATGATCTTGTGCATTAGTCCGCAATATGAACATGCAAGGTATCCACCCGCATCACATCCCGAATACGTGATTTTAGTGTCGCACCGTCTGCAAAAATGCACCCGAGATGTTGTGTCGATTTCTGTCATGTTGTCCATCTCCTTGAAAAAATATTAGGCGGATTCTTCCACATCTTTGCCATACACACCTTGCGGAACGTTTTTCATCCTTTCGCTCTGTGGCTTCGCGTGACATCCCCACAAATGGTATCCCATTAATTCCACTGCGACCTCCTTGCCGCAATGGGGGCATGTCTCCATCCGTCCTGAAAATCCTCCCATTTTTCATCCCTCCAGTACTGCCCGAATCTGCTCTGCCTTCTCGCGCAGATCGGAATACTTCTGATGCCTGCGCTTCAGTTCTGCCGCGTACGCCTCAATGAATGCCGGCAGTCGTTCGATTGCGTTCTCGATGCTTTTCCGAGATGCAGATGCAAAAGGTATCATTCGAGCTTCCCCATACGCGTATGCATCCGCGAAAAATGGGTCTGCATATCCGATCCACCTCGAGCCGTCCCAGTGTTCTATTATGAAACTCGTCTCTTCTATCCCGATGTCCCAGTTGTTCCGCCATTTGCGAATTCCAATTCGCTGTGTCAGTTCATCGGGATTGTCAAAGACAGTCCACATCTGATCCTCTTCGAGTGAGCCGAACTGGACGCCTGCTCTCTCGATTATCGGATGTAGTGCTTCCGCGACTGCAACCATGTTTTGTCTCATCGCATCTGAATCTACAGCGATGTTCTGTGCAGCGTCGACGATTGACGCGATTGTCTCTTCCGAGACTGTTTTCTGTGTGTCTTCCGACATGTTGTTCATCTCCTCGATCCACAAATAGGATCGATACACCGATCAGGTCTTGAGCCTGCCGCGACCATGTTGCCGCCATCTGTGTTGTGCCCACGCATCCTTCGCGCTTCAACAAACATAATCATATTACACACTATATAAACCTTGCGTTGGTGCCACCGCATAGCGATTAGAACCAAAAAATATTTAGACAGTCGCCAACAGAGACACAAGAACGCTCCGATTGCGTGCGCGGTGGTGAACGTGGGACACATGATTTTAGCAGACCACAAAAAAAATAGATGAGAAGGCAAAACGAATTCGCGAGTTTGAGATTTCAGCAAACCCCGGAAAAACCAGATGAGAAGTTAACTGATTTGGTGGCGACGCGAGGGGATAGGTGAACCCTCGCGCCGTTGTGGATAGAAAGAAATGCGATATATACTTAACGATGCTGATATTTAAAGGTTGTGCTTGAATAAAGAAATGGTGGGCATTTTTACGTGCCCCACTCGTTCAATCTGTCTTCAAGATTCCGTTTTGGATACATACTTATCCGGATGCCGTTAAAATCAAAGTACAGAGACCCTCCATGAAGCGCTCGGTCATATACTTCAATGCACGCTTCGTCGATTGAAATACCAGCCAACGTATCGACCTTTTTCATTTAAACGTCCTCCATAGATTCTTTGAGTTCTCGTATGGCATCTCTCATCTCGTCCCGAAGCTCGCGACGTCTATCTTTAATCTCGTCGCGCATCTCTTCTTTAAGGTCGTTGATCTGGTCGTTGTAACCAGATTTGATCAAGTCGATCTCTTCAGCGATCAGTTCATCGTAACTGAACTTTATGTCATCGATCGCGGTATGCAGTTCCTCGTTCATATCGATTCCTCCGCGTAACAAGTCCATCTTACGATTACTGCCCGTTCTTTACCCTCCGGATACAAATCACGTAAGATTCGTACTTCTTTCCTTGTATCGTTCGGTATAATGCCCATATTCACCATCGCATCTATGCAGAACTTTGCGCCCACTCGGGCGTTATCAGGATCTCTGGCATGTGTACCCTCAATCCATCCAAACTCTATAGCAATCGCCGCATAGGGCTTATCCGGGATGCACCCTTGCACTATCAGTTCTCTTTCTACCATCTGCGTATACTTCTTTTTCATCGTAGCATACGCCATGTGATGTTTCTTTGCCGCCTTAATGATCTCGTTCAGACCGAGGAGCCCGAACGAGAGTACCAGTTCATGGTTTGCCATCTTACTCACCGTCCTGCCACATTATCGTCATCGATTGCCGCATTGCACTGCTCACAACCGTATTGATCATCATATTGATACTCAAAAACCTGCTCACATTTCATGCAGTAATATTGTGAGCCGGATAGGCTATCGATTATCTGCTCAAGGTCGTCTTCGTTGCTGTCTGTCATTGTTGTTCACCTCATAGACAAGCTATTTCAAATTCTATGATAATGTTCGTGCCGTTGCATATCTCTTTCCATACCCGTTCTATATTGGCTGCCAGTTCCCGATCACGCTCTATAAGAGCAATCTCGTGCATTACTCTGGCTCTGCCAAGCTCACGGCCCTCGAATGCGATACATTCCTCACAATCTGGGTTTTGAACAAATTCTTTTAGCTTTTTGCTGTAGTCGGGATTAGGTAGAAATCCGTGGCGAGATATACCTTCATCCGTATCATATTCCTCCAGAATTTCTTTTGCCAGTTTCACCAATTTTTCAGTGTATATCTTACAAAAGATGTCATACGCATCAAGTTCTGCCAGATCAACCTTTCTGCCATCGATTGAGATCGACGTCAGAATTGGATACCAGTCATCATATCTATCTTCATCGACGAGATGTATCCATTTCTTACGATCCCATATTTCATTATAGGATTCAAAATCGATGACATCAACATTATCTTCGATTTTTACTTTAATTTTCATTTTATTCATCTCCTTCAATCATCTCGAACAGATCAAATCCGAGTCCGGCTTATTGAATCCCGTTCCGTCCCGTTCCTGCGCACCGTCACAGACTTCAAGAAGTGCGTCTGTGACATGCGTCAGGAGTTTGATGTGTTCGTTTGTCATTGTTGATTCGCCTCACACTCCTATATCCAGTTCGGGGTCCGAGAGAATGCCGTCGTGGCATTTCGGGGCGTCCACCTCAAAGATTTCGGTGTTCCCTCTGACACGTTCAACTTTCCACCGCCGACCACATGAACAACGGGGTGCCGCAGCGATCACACATAAGCAATGAATACATCATTGTAGGGTCCGCCTCGTGGGCGTCTTCGGAATCGTGATATCCAGCGTATTCCTCGTCGCTCATATTGAGCAACCGCTTTCCGCAATTAGGACAGATCGGCATCCACCCATCGAATTTGCTTCTCGCGATCATTTTTATTCACCATCCATCGCCCTGCTTGCCGGTCATGCTCTCCGCCTGTTCTTGTGGGGGTTGATCCAGTTTGTATTCTTTTATTGTGTTCACAATTGCAGAATACAACATATCCGCCGTTTTTTCTGGAGATTCGACAATTACATCTGCTGGTACTGAAATAAGTGGAACATCTCGATGCGTTTCATCGGCTTCATTGTCATCATTATACATGGTTGTATGCCCCACGATTGCAATATCTTGCCATTCGTCGAAAACTGACAGAATGGTGATTGCTGCATCGATAATTTCAGAGCCGGGGGCATATAATTTCGGGACCCATACTTCAAAAATCATTGAATTGATTTTTGCGCTCATTTCTTTCACCTCTGAAAAATTCAGGCGGATTGCTCCGCCTCTTCTCGAGTCTCATATACCCGCCCATCTGACACGTACTCGTATGTCTGCGGGTTGTACATGTATCTGATGTAGCACACTTCCCCAAGAGCGTCTTCTCGAAGAAGTGACGGCCCATCTTCGCCCCAGCACACCGGGATATGTGTCTTCCCATTGTGCTCGATGGCGTTGTCGACATCGATTGCGAAATCTGGATCATCAGCAGGACAAAACTCGGCGACCATGATCTCGTCCGGTTCGTCTTCTGCCGTGCTGCAGCGGTAGTGAGATATATCCGCGCCATCTACGTACTCGTACATTGAGTCGTAGTACGTAGCGCGTCTATCGCACTCGGCTATAGCGTTTTCGAGTGCGCGGACCTTTTCCGCTGATGTCATAGAATCCCAGTCGCCTTCAAGTCCGCACCCCTCGACAAAGAAATCGATGATGTCTTCTGCTTCTGCGATGATCTCACAGAATGTGTCGTATTTCTCTTCGAGTTTCTCAAGCGTCTCTTCGATTGTTGCTGTTTCCATTTTTCTCATCTCCTTTCAAGATTGCTCCGTCCTATGAGATATCCAATATCCCGCCCCTTCATCGCCTTTGACGACAAACGACGACGGATCAGACACAACATCATATATCGTGTAATCTCCATCGACGTCATCGTTTTCGACATCAAGGGAATCGCCGCCTACCCCGACGCTGTCCCGGTCATCCTCGTCATCAGATTCAAAAATCTGGACAATGAGGCGAGGCTCATCGAGACCATCATCGATATAGCAGTTCAAGATTTCTATTCCGTCTTCTATGATGGTTCGGAGCGGTTCGTCACCCCCTCCGATCTCGGAGAGAGTCCATCCATCATCGGCGAAGACGTCTCGCCCTTCATTGTCGATGACATCCTGTCTGCAATCTTCGAGACTACCGATCAGGACATCATCTTGTCCGTGTGTGCCCGTGTCGAGCACGCATATCGTTTCTCCTCGCGTGTATGCATCGAGGATTTCTTTTGCTGTGTGGCTTCTTAGTGTAGTCATTATTATTTCCTCCTCTCACTATATCCATATTCATTTATGCGATAATATTTCGCATAGCAATCTCTGCATAATTTGCCCTGAATGCATCGTTCGAGAAAGTCCATTTCTCCGCATTCTGTGCATCGTTCGCGTCCCGTTTCTGTCGTTTCATTCATTTTTCTCATCTCCTTGCGTGAGGGGGACTATTGCCCCTCCTCAATTCCCATCCCGAGCATGTCGATCTCCAGCTCAAGATCGATCTCGTTTCCGTCATCGTCCTCGCCGCTCTGTACTGTTGCGGCGAGTTGCTGCGGTATGGAGACTGATTGATATCCTTTACCCCATTTCACGATGTTTCCGTCCGTAACGTCGTGGGGTGGGGTGCCTCCTATGAAGTAATCCCATCGCCCCGTACGCGGGTGCTGTGCGATCATCGCGCCCTGTATCGCGGTTGCCGGATCGTTAAGGGCGGTTTTTGCTGCTGTTCTGAAGTCGTTCGTGTCTTGTGTCATGATCTGTTCACCTATGATATCCCATCTGTCGGACGAGTTCATCGAACATACTCACATCCATCACGGTTGTGTGCTTCCGTGAGCACGACTCAAGAGGATGCTTCAGGTAGTCCTCTATTACTACCGTTGAGTCTCTGATGTCGATAGTAATGATTCGCTTCATATTCAATGCATCACGAGTCGCTATTGCATGTTCCTCGAGTGATTCGTTCGTTGTGTTGTTGTTGGTTGTCATTGTTGATTCACCTATCTTGCCTGCGCGTTACTGCGCTGACAATAACATAGTATGTCCGCATCCTATATAAACCTTGCGTAAGTCTACCCGATAGCGATTCGGATGCAAAGATTTTTAGACTGTCGGAATTGGGGGCGTTAGACGACGGGGATTCACACGCGCAAGATTTCAGGACGTGCCGAAAAAACCAGATGAGAATTTTGGCGCGGGGATTAGTGTGGGAATGATCATAAGAAACCTGGATGAGAAGTTAACTCGGATTTGCGGATTTGAGTTGAACATGTGGGACGCATGGACTGTCAAAAGAAGTTTTGATATATTTAGATGGTGATAAAAGTGTGATAAAAAAATATGCGGATCTCGCCGCACGTTATGCAATCTGCGCAGCGAGTCGCTCATAAACGAGTTCAGATTCTTCCGACCCGTCAGGATGTTTCATGATGAGCGCGTATTCTTGAATCTCGACGCCACTCATCTCTTTTATCTCTTTTAATGTCTTCATTGCTATGTCCTCCTGATTATATAACTCATTGTTTTAAGATCGTTCATCAAAGACTTGGTATCGTTTATCGGGGAATGTCGTTCGGAAACGACCGCGTTTGATATCGGGTCACGCCCGATCGTCCAACCATCTACATCGCCAACGTCCGCAGCGACGCGGATGTGGATGTATTCGGCGCCCTCTGTTATCGATGCCGTCCCATCATCGATGTCGTAATGCATCGATGCTTCGTTATACTGTACTTTTTTACCTGTCATGCTCTTTAGCAGAGAGGTAAACTTTATTGAGTTTATCATGCCATCTCCTGATTAGTTGTTTGCCTCGTGCTGCATCCCCCGATCGGGCAGCCCAGCCAATTCGCGCACATTGCGATTTGAGATGATCTCCTCTTTCGCTTCGATTGTCTCAAGAGCGTTTCTCAATGATTCTTTAGCATCATCAAGATTGTCGTATGTCACTGACTGCGCAGCATCTAATATTTGCTGCATCAAATATTTGTTTTGGTATTCCATTGTTCTCATCTCATTGAATATATATTTATTTGCCATTCGTCAGGTAGCTATAGTTTCCGAGATTATATTCCGCCTCGAATATATCACTCATAATCTTCGCCGCATCGATCTTCGCAGACGCCGGAATTATGGTGCCCGGGAACTCTCTAATATACTTGCGCGCGCCTGCATCGATCAAGCGTTTGAATGCCGTCGTCGCCGCGTCGCGATCATAATTGCCGGCGTTCGCATTTTTGGTCAACGCGGTCGCGATGGGTATCCACAGTCGCTCGTAAATATCGCGCTCGTTATCTATATACATTTGCAATTCTTCGCCGTCGATGGTGATTGTGTCTGTTTGTGTTGTGTTCATGTCGTTCATCTCCTGATTAAAATAAAGTTAGGTGGATTTCTCCACCCTTGCATATTTGGAAGGATCGCCGACCACAAAACCGAAACAATCACGTGCATCATACTCGGTTTTAGGTATCATAATATCGATGCCGCTTATCCCGCGCTGCCCACCGATGGTTGCGTATGCCTCCACCATATCGTTATCTCTTCCGATTGCGGAGATAACCACAAAGTCGTTTTTATGCGCGGCATCGAACGCTATCTTATCCTTTATGTACGATTCACCTGGTTTTAAGGTGATTCCAGTGTATGCCTCGTAAGCATCAGGGAACCACGTCGCGAGTGTCTTGTATGCGCTATCAATGTCTTTCTGTGTGAAGTATTCCGGGAATGCGATAATCACACGTGAATAGTCGCAATCCTCTTCATACCATCCGCCATCACGTTTTAGTGCGTCTGGCATTTGTTTTTGTCGGGTCTTCGATAAGTGGAACCCGCCATGCGATGCTGTTGTATAAAATATTATACCGCGTGCTATGTGGTCCGCGCTTTGTGACGCGCCCCATGGTGTGTGTCATAATTATTATCTCCTTAAATAAATATTAGGTGGCTTATGCCAACCCTGCTCGCTGCATCGTAAGATACCATTCAGGCGATCCTCGATCATAGTATCTTTCGATCAATATCTGTCGCTTTTGATGAACTTTACACAAATGCGTTTCAGATATGCAATCTGGACAATAGTTGTTAACATATTCATCAGGGTTATCATGGTATGCGCGCTCACCTAAATACTCCTCGAATGTTAACAATTCTTCAATTGTCAGATCAGTTCTCTCGTTGCTGCGAAGATCGCAGTTTGTCGTTAGATGCATCCAAACCGCTTTTTTACTTATCTGTAGCAGTTTAGATATCTGTCGATGCGAGAATCCCGCAGATTCTAACGCAATCGCCGCGTTGCGGATCGCGGGAAAGTGGTCTTCAATGTACGATCTCGGGTCTGCCTGTCGTGTCTGTACCATGTTCAATGTTGCAGTAACGTGGTTTGTGTTGTTTGTCATTGTTGATTCACCTATCCTTTTGTTGCGCGTATGTTCCCGCGCTACAGATTATAGTTGCATCGCATCCTATATAAACTATGTGCTCATCCGCTTGTTATCGATTCAGATGTAAAGATATTTAGAGAGTCGCCAGAGAATGCTCGAGAGTGCTCCGATGACACGCGCCAAATAAACCGCATGAGAACATAACAGACGCGCTGGATACCATCGAGAGATTATATAAAACCCGTATGAGAACATAAAACGAATATGCAGATTTGAATTTAAGCAGACGTGCAAACACACCAGATCGTACAAAATATTGAACGACAGAGATCAAAACCGAAGTGCCCCCAACCGTACAAAATATTGAACGACGGATGTAGGAATGCATCGGCACAGCGTTAATGATATATACACAAATATAAATATGCGTGGATACATTATAAACTAAAATGTTGCGCACACTACAATTTAGTAGTGCATGTACAGCATATTCCGGCATTTCGCAGAATACGGTGGCGAGCTTATAACCATATTCCTATAGACTATAGGAATGAGCAGAGAACGACGGGACAGAATGTATTCATGTAATTTTATATAACCAATAAAAGAGCTCGATGTACATAGTTGCACAATCAACAAACAAAGCATTCTAACGCTCTTAAAAACGACAAACCAAATAAAAAATCGGGACACCACAAAAAAACCGTATGAGAAGTTAGAACAGACACAAAAACACGATTAAAACGGACTTACGGGATTGAAATTGAGATCGCAGATTTGAGTTAATCGAATTGATCGGAATGCTCTAAAATGCAAACAAAGGATATTTAGTTGGTGATTAAAATCGGCTAAAAAAAACGGATGGCTCACGCTGCCATCCTGGATCGCTTTCGCGACTTTCGCAGTGCTTCAAGCGCTGCGGCTCGGTGTCGGTTCGGCTCGGTGTGTGTTAAGCGTTTTGAGATCATTATATCACTCCGTTCTCCATCAGACCGCCTTATCCATCGAATTTATCGCGGCAGTGGTCTTATCTGCTGCCGCCCGGCTTTTATATCTGAGCTCCAGAACGACACCAGAACGCGACATAACGCAAGTATCCCAACTTTGCGGCTCTCTGATCGTCGTTGCTCGGATATTTAGACCGTCGTTGATCATGTCCTGGCATTCTAACAGGATCGTTTTTAATGAGATGCAAGTCATAGTGTTGCCTCCGATAAAATATAAGTCGGTGGAATTAATCCACCTCATATTTCCCTACCTTGTTTCCGTTCGAGTCCCGGATACTGTTTTTCATGTGCCCGCTCTCGATCTCATTAGATATCTTTTCCAGTATCCTAGATATCTCCATATCAGACTCGAACGCCACGTTATCGGTGTCGAACTCGATTTTTACTGTCATAATGTATCACCTTTCGCGATAAATACCGCATACCTAAGCCGCTCCGCATCGGGTCCGAGGTCAACCACGATGGCGCGCGTCATTGCAGTCGCATGTACTCGCCCCTGTAGCGTTTGCAAGTCTTTTGCCGCGTCTTGCGCGCTGTCGGCGCTCGGGTATGCATCATATATGTGATACATGTCGCCGTTGTGGTAGTATATCGCTTGATCTGCGCTCCGTGCTTTGTGTATTTCTGTCATGTCTTATGACCACTTTATCAATCTCGAAACATAGACAACATCTTTCAATTTTCCATCAACCCGTGCTTGCGCGGGAATTCTCGAATGTCCCGTGTACTGTCTTGTTGTGCAACAAAATTTGCCGTCTTGGATCGAGTCGAGAAATTCCCGATCCATCGATTCTCTCTGCCGTTGTCTATGGTTGCCCGCGAAGCGATTATAATGTTTGATAATCTCTTCTTTTGTTTTTCCGTTCTCATCGTCACGAAGTAGAACGAAATTATACCCATATCGTGTCATGGTTCAATCCTCCACCGACCAAAAGCCATAATCCGCGCCATCGCTGTCACTCGATCCGAACGCCAGACCGTCCGGCGCGAGTTCATTCAACCGGTCACATATATCATTAAATATATATGCTTGCTCATCTGATTGTTCGTTATCGAACTCACATATCAAATCTGTGAGTTCTTGATCGTATTCTGCCAAGTATCTGATGCCATCGACTATATCATCAAGTCGACATGACCCGGTCGATGTGCTGCCCTCTTCTATAGTTGTCATAATATATCACCTCATTCATTCCTCATAGTCCCTTAATCGATCTTGATATTCCTGTAAAACAGAAATAAGATCATCTATCTCGTTATCCATGATAAGAATTGTAGATTCTTTATCATTAATCGTCTGCTTTATGCTCGTATGCTTTCGAAACATGGGGGTCTTGCATACGCGCACATCGTTATCAATTCTGTGCAATGTCTGTACCAATTCTATGTTGTATTGTGTCATAATATATCACCTATCCTCTATAAAATCCATATATTCATCTGCCATCAATCAATGAAAGCTTGATCGTGGCAATAAAAGAGCTTTCGCTCTCTTATTCGGTTCTCGCGTCCCTTCATCCGCAACCCAACCAAGGTGTTTCAGGCTACTTCATGTTTTGCGCGTGTCACTGCGCAACAATGATAAGTAGTACGTCATCCTATATAAACTATGCGCTGCCATCACGCCATCCACTGCTATCGATTCGCCCGCCCACACCCGATTGGCACGCTTGCACACGTTTTTAGACTGTTAAGTGTCCATTGCGCACCACTTGCGCATGATAATATGCCATTGCGCCAGACAGATACGTATTATATCGCCACATCCGATAATTATCAGCATTTTAAGTTAGTTATTAATATACAATGCCGACCGGTGGCGATTCCACGATCTCGAAAGTCTGATGTTAACGTATGCGTCCCACATAAGTCCTAATATGCGCCATGTCAATCAATCCTCACGCAATCTCAAGAATGTCGCCACATCCACCCGACTTATCGCGATAAAATAAATATATAATTGTAATATCCACAGCAAAATACACATAAAAGTATGTAATCCATGAGATACCCAATGAAAGTATACAATCGCTTCAATCAATCCACTAATATTTACAACATCCGCATGACTTACTTATATATTTACTATGTCATAACGTGATGGATGCCAAAACAGTCCATGCAACTAAATATATATCAACAATCAGATAACCACAGAGAACATTTATCTCATCCTGATATATTAGTAGTCTTATGCCCTGATTGATTGAAGATTCCCACTGAATCGAGTCATGCAAACAAAAATATACTGACATTAATATATCGCCAGTCACCTGAAGGATCGCAGCCACCGCCAGAGACCCGCCAGATTCCCGAGATCATGCCAGTCACTCGATCCACTCCCGTGATATATTCAGAGATATCGCCACCAGATCTCCATGATCATGCCAGCCGCCCAAACGATCCCGCGTCACATCGATCGATGCGCATTATCATTATCATAATGAGATGCCAGGAGGTCGGGAAGAGATATAAACAGAAAAATAAAAACTGATAGAATTTGTTGAGCGGATAACGAGATAAGAATATAAAATGCGAAAATTTTGTCAGCATATTGGGGATGGCGGGATGTAACCATCTCCGCGAATAACTTTCCCGATTTCCGCAATTTTATCCGATTTTTTTTATTAAAATTAGCGGAACGCATGTTCCCAAAAAAACCGTATGAGAATTTAGGGGGATTTTGTGTTGTCAGAATCCATAATCTCAATTTTTTTTTTGGTTGAAATTCATGGGAATGCGTTGAGTCTGTGATAACCGCTTTGGTTGACAACATCCGTTCTGGGATTCGATGAAAGTTGTTGGTGACTGAAGTCACGATGATAGAAGTGATTGAGATAGATTCGATGAAAGTTGATTGAAAGTTGTTGATTACTATAATATTCTTTTTTATTTTTTTTGTTGAGGAAATTCAGAGAGGCGTTCTGTTGAACTTTTTGTCGCGGGTATACAAAACTACCATTCTCCAAAGATCGTTGAGTGGTGGGGATGTTTGGTGGCAATGTTCATCAATAAGGAGAAGTTAGTGCAATCATCCAGAACCACAACTGAAGATGTGGCACGAATGCTTAACAGCATTCTCCCCAATCTGATGAAAATGGAGTGGTCAAAGCTCACAGACTCTCGGCAATGAAGCCCCGCCACTTTAGGGTGGTGTAGTTGACATCTTCCAATTGTAGTTTCGGAAGACACGTGTCCTCTCGTCGGGGGAAGTTCTGGAATCTGTCATCCTCAAAAAACTGAATAAGGAGTTGACCGATAAGTTTAAATACTACCAAGTCAAACCATCTTTAAGAAAGGTTTGTGTCTTTGTTGATGGGGAATTATAGTATGAAGATTTATCGTACTAGAGTATATTACGATAAATCTTCATACTATAATTTCGAGTAAACAAGGGGTTTGCGCTTCATATCTGATACTCGACTCGTAATAATTCGATCTGCTGTTAGCGATTCTATCGCGTCTTCTACGTCTTTTGCCGACATTCGCAGTTTTTTCATGATCATTGACTTGGTCAGCGAGTCGTTGGCAAATATCACATTTTTCACGCGACGATACGCTACTTTCTCTATGGTCGGCATCTCAATCCGATTGTAATCAACATCATTAACTTCGACTCCGATGCATTTTATCCCATTCATTTTTACATTTCGTTCGGCTCCCCATGTACACATCATCTGTATTTCGTCTTCTTTTATTCCGATGCAGTACACATGCGACTCCTCTCTCCCATTGGGGTCTTTTATCCGCGATATGGCTTGCCAGAACGCTGCATGGTTGCTGTTGGTTCGCATTTTTTGTGACTCTTCGTATGTTTTCGAGACGCCGTCGAACGCGTTTATTGCGGCGACGGGAGCTCCCACACAAACCATTCGTCTATCGCTACAAGCAACACCGAGCGTTTTGGTCGATCTGTAGTAATCGATGTTTAGATCGTATCCTTCTGCCTTCATCCATTGTTTTAAGTTGTATGCGACTTCGGTTTTCATGCACATGAACCGAATCCCTGGGTACCGATCAGCATATTCTTTGCACATCTTGATTGTTCGTGGTTTATTTGCGTTGCCACCATCTCGCCAATAATCGTGTGTGCTGAATCGTCGCGTGTCTGGATGGATCGTCATGATCTTGTTGGTGTTGCGTGTGTCCCGCATCATTGCCATGTTGTATCCGAGCCCGAACATGTTGCCATAATAGAAGTCGCCGAATGTGGCGGATGTGAAAACGATTTTGCAGTTGTTTTGTTGGCTGCATCGCATCACATATTCTCTGACCGCGTTTTGCAGTCCTCCTGGCGAAGAGAGCTGTACGATGTCGTTGCCTCTGTCCTTCATGTAGTGCATCACCAACACGTTTCCTGACAACACCATTACTATATCATTTAAATATACCACGTCTTTTATACTAAGCATCCATTCGTTCCGATGCTTCATTATATCAACAATGTTTTTGATCGCTGTAACGGTCTTACCAAATGCAGGCGGCGAATATTCATCGTCTCCTTCATCATCATGGATATTGATCGCCATCCGCACATCAGACGATGTTTCTTCCGCGCCCAAGAATTGATGGATCACTGCTTCGTCGTTGTTTTTCCGAAATCGATCGAACGTGTCGATAAATTCACAGAGCACAGCATACTCATCTTTGATGTCGGCATATTTCTTCATATCTGGATATGGGTAAACGCATACGGTAGCGACATTGCTCGTCTCCAATTCATGTGCTTCATCGATGATCACCAAATCAGTCATCAACATCAATTTGTCCATGATCGCATTCGCCGTATCGGAGCTTGAATATATGAGAGCGTTCAGTTTTTGGTGAGTGAGACCGACTGCATGGGGATTGTCTGTACGCAAAAATTCAGTGACCTTACATTCGTTGTAGTGTGGACATTTGTTGCACTTCATCGGGAGCGGGATCATTGGGAGGTGGTTGAGATCGGGATTCTTTTTGATCTCTGCTTGTATCTTCATGCAGTATTTGTTACCAGGGATGTTCGTAAGATTGATCTTATCATTGTCGATGTCAGAGAAATCTTTCGAGAGTTCTAATGTATCTGTCACTATGGCGATGTTTGGTGCAATGATTGTTACTTTCATTCCTGCATCGAACCCATTTGCACACAATCCAGTCGTCGCTCCAGATCGAGTTGTTTTGAACAGTTGTGTGGGTGCGTCATACGAGAGCGATTCTATTATCCGTCGCGCCTCGTAGTATTGCGGGTCATGCTCCATGCATATCACATAATAACCCGATGCGCGTGGTCAATTGGGGATATATCATGCACATCGTCTGGCAACTCGTACCATGCTGCCGACAACGTAGATTTGTGCGCAATCTCGTCTTTGTCGTAGTCGATGCGTGCTTTTCGTTTGTCGGCAGCGATTTCGGAGTCGGTGTAGTCTGGAGACCGTTTTACGTACGCGGTGTGACCGAGTGATATGTGTCGATCTACTTCGGCGAGCGCAACGGATTCTTCAAACCATCTGTATTTGCTGATGTGCGCGCACCACAAGTCGTTCCCTCCCTGGTCATCAACGAACACATCGTACGACCATTCCTTGATTGGTCCAATCTCCCCATCGTGGTGATACACCATCCTTGATAAGAACTGCATCTTCGCGAGTTCTTCTTTGTCTGGAGGGTCACTTCTTTGCATTGTCGGCAGACGACGGTGTGTTTGGTGTTGTTTCGTCCAAAAACGAGACCATCCAATTGGTTCGCTTGCAGACGGGACATACTTTCGGTAGGCGATTGCTTCGTGGGAACCAATTGTGCCCACATCTAAAACAATGTAGTGTAGGTAGGGATATTTCATCCATGTGCTTATCTCATACGTAAAAGGTTATAAGGGATGCGGTCAAAGTATATGAATAAACACAATGTAGAGTGAGACAAAGCATGGCAGAACACACTTGGAAGATCGACAACGAACACATCCGGTTGCGATGTAAGATGGACTGTTTGGCAGTACGGAAAAAAGAATTGGACGCAAAGGAGAGAAAGGTATCAGATCAAATTAAACGTATCTGGCATTCATTTGGGGTGATGGTGACACCACAGTCATCAATGTATACGAACTGCCGGATGCAGAGCAACTGTCTTTCCACGAGATATAACGACTGTGAGCAAGTCGGGCGGCTCCTCAAAGCATTTCAGGGAGCAGTGGATATGTACCAACGAGAATGCTCCGCTCTGCACAAATGGTATCAGTTTATAGATCGGCATGCGATGAAGCAAAAGATACAAACCCACGAAGAAGATGTGAGATTACTTACATTATTCTACAATCGTTGCAGTCGGAGTGATGAACTTCGAGCAGCAATCGAAGAAAAGCGGCGTTTGAATGTGGAAATCAACAATGTATCTGTGCAAATGCGACACATTAAAAATGAAATTGAGTATAAGTATATACAATATTTCATCCCCATCGAAGAAGTGTGTCCGTCATTACAAGAGTAATGCATGAATGACATACCAAACGCTGCTTACACAACTGTGTGTGCCAGATATGTGGGAGGTGGAACAATATCCGTAATATTGGCTACGTCAAGAGAGTCCATAGAACGCGGCGAATATGTCGAGGTTGACACACGTGGAAATGTCATCAAGTGTAAAAATACAGATGTCCTTATGGACCCACTTGGAGATATACACTATTCTTACTGTATCGGGTATGCAATCGATGATATTGTATGCAATGGTGTGGGCAGAGTGGTGGTAGATTGGTAGACGTGGCAGACACGATATGAGGTACTCTAAAATGGGAACTTTGATATATAGGGTCCTTTCAATGACAGAAAGCACAAGAGATGAAGACACCGCAAAAGATGGTGAAAATCAGAGATAATCTAACGCAACGGTTGCAAGTTTGATATAAGATGTTAAACAAATGTTAAGAACATATCAACAAGGTTTCACAAAGAAGCATAAAGGATGTGGAGGTATAGTCCGCTATATTGAATCGCTCGATCCTACTCATTATGAGTGGGACGCTGAATGCCTCGCATGTGGAAAGATGGTGTACGAGGAAGAGATAGAGTTCGAGAGGAGATAATATACGATGACTCTAATAGCACAACTCCAAAACCGCGTCCTCCGTGACGCGATGTATGTAGCATTCCAGACCAGTGACAGAGCGCGTACGAACATCGACACCACTGGAATCCACATCAGAGCGAGAAACGTCTCGAACACAATGATGATTTGGATCGATGTCCCTGCGACCGTATTGGGGGCGGGTTGCCCTCTCGAACACTTCCCAGACGAACTCGGTATCAACACTGAAAAGTTGTATCGGATGTTGAACGCGTATGAGGCAGCCGCAACAATAGAAGTCTACTTTGTTCAAGGCGTAGGCGAAGAAAGCCAGATCAAGATTTCTGGAACAGATGGGACGCTCTGGACTTATGATGTATCGACTTATGAGGCATTACTTCCCATACCCACCTCCAGCGCCCCCCTTCAAGCACATCACCCTCCTGTTGTGAGTGGTGTCACATGCGCCGACCACTTTAGAGGGTGGCTCCGGCGGATCGAAGCCAACGAGACCGCCATACCATTCAGATACGAAAAAGGAAGCGGCAAATTCCCGATAAAAACAGTATCCGAACACTGTGGGCTCCTTTCAGAGATTTTGGTATTGAGCTACCCTGAATTCCCAGATGGCACCGACAGCATACAAACCATCATTGACGGCGACCTGCTTCAGGACGCAATCGCCCCGTCCTGCATCGACGACGACATAAAGTTTGCATTTGGTGACGATACCCCCATCTACATCAGCACGAAAGTGAACGGATGCGACGTGGCGATAGCGATAGCACCGCGGATCGAGATCGCACATGAGATTCAACGGCAGGTGGAGTAGTGTTCGCAAAACAAATATTCGTTCCAATGTGGAAATGTGGGATATGCGGTGCAGTGTACGACAACGAACATGACGCAGATCGGTGTTGCACGTACAACATTACGACGACAGATGGCTTCAGACCGGGGTTACCATGATGAAATATCGATCGTTTGGGGGTGGGGTCAATTCAACCGCGATGCTCCTTCTACTCACAGACAGCGGCGAGGAGTTCGAGACAATCTTCGTGAATCATGGAGGCGATTATCCAGAAACTTACGCGTATGTGGATTATCTACGAGAACAGGGATTTGAGATAACAGAAATCATTCCTAACTATAGGGGATGTAATACATTGTATGATTATTGTATCCAGTATAAAATCATCCCTATCACTCAATTTAGATGGTGCACCCACTATTTTAAAATCGTGCCGTATTATGACTACATTAAGTCAAAACTGCCTTGTGTTTCATTTATAGGATTTGATGCTAGCGAAGAAAAGCGGGTTGAACGAAACAAAACTCGTAAATTTAGATACAAATTTGAACATCAAATTAAAGCCAAATTTCCGCTTTTTGATGCCGGTATAGACCGCGATGGATGCATTGATCTGATAAAAAAAACATGGGTTAAAAATCCCGCCGAAGAGCGGTTGTTATTTCTGCCCGTTTCAGTCAAAAAATGAATATAGACAACTGTTTCTGCAATATCCGGATTTATATGAAAAGGTTGAAGAATTAGAACAGAATAGAGTTGTTACGAATGAAATATATATAAGAGGAAATAAGCCGATCCGAGAAATTGCAATGGCACACACGCCCCCTCTCACGTCGTATTTCAGAGACGACAAATGATGTTATGCGTCCCACATCATCGATGCTCAAATCTCCTGATCTGTCGCGCGTTCACGTTCTTCCCATCGACGGTTCTCATTATCACGATCTTCCGTCCATAACAGTCTCTGCCGACGACCCGAATCTCTGCTTTACCTCCATCTGGCACGAGTTGCTGCGCAGCTCTGTATGCTGTGTGATATTGCGGTTCTCCGCGATCGGGCATTTTTGCTGATGCGAGGCGCAAGCGTTCGCCAGTGTCCGTTTCGCATGAGTCTCCATCGACCCACTTGGCGATTGTAACTTCTTGCATGACGACAATTTGGTGTGAGCGAGTAAAATATTTATGTGTATGACGGTTCTGGTCGATACGGAGGTTGCGTCATTACAAAACAATCAAAACCTTTATAACCTCTCGCACCAACTATAACCTAATGTCTGAAACCACTAGCATATCGGTCACTCACGAGGTTCGCGATCGTGTAAAGCATTTCGCGAACTACAAAGATGAGACATACAGCAGCATCTTGACAAGAATCATGGATGATTCCGAACAACTTCATCAGATCGGAAAAGAACTTAATGACGCGTTCGCCAATGGGGTGGATTGAGATGGTCAAAATCGCGGAAACACGAGGTGATTTGAATGACTAAAGTATTTTTAGGTGGAACATGCAACGAGTCAACGTGGCGCGACGAACTTATTCGCATGTTGAATATCGATTACTTCAATCCCGTTGTCGATGATTGGACTCCTGAATGCATGGCAGAAGAGATCAGGCAACGAGAACTCTGTGATTGTTGTTTGTATGTGATAACGCCCGCGATGACGGGGGTTTACTCGATTGCAGAAGTTGTAGACGATTCCAATAAGCAACCAGAGAAGACGGTGTTCTGTGTTCTGGAGTCTGCTGATGGACAGTCGTTCACTAACGGACAGATGAGGTCGCTGAATTCAGTTGGAGAGATGGTCAATCGCAATGGTGGGCGATTTGTAACTTCGTTAGAGCAAGCTGCGTACATATTGAACAATCATAACAAATTAATTGTTGAACGATCTGGGGCGATCTGAATGAGTGAAAAGGACGGGATTACATGCGAAGACGGATACACACTCGTGTATGCGTTTAAAGGTAGCGACGGATTAGAACATCTCAAAGATAGAATTATACGATCTATGAAAGGGCATTACAATACAGATGAGCGGAATGACATTATTCGGAATGGTGTTATTATCGTGAAGGCGCCTGATTGGGATGGAAGTCACTTCGATATCAGAACGCCAGTTGAATATGCGTTTGATCTCGAAAATAAAAAAAATGTTTCATTTGTTGAATATTTAACCCCTACAAAGTGTAGAAAATTGGCGGGTATTCCTGCTAATCAATTTTAAAAGGATGGTGAATAACTTGGGAATAGAAACAGTGGAAGCGAGCATCGTATTGAAAGGGATGGAAGTTCGCATGATGGAAGTTTTGGACGCAAGGATAGTTGATATACAAAAAGCCACGGAAACCGCCGTTAAAAAAGCCATCAACGAGTTCGATTTCGACGCCGCGATCGCAGATATTATCAACGCATGGCTCGAAGATAAAATCCGTGATATGTCCATAAACGTGTTGGATAATGAAATGTATAACATTACACCAGAACTATCTCGGGTCGTGCTTGCGACTGTGAAAAAAACACTTGATGAGGCGACCCGAATGAACTGTACCGAACAGATTGTTGAATGCAAACACGGAGATGATTGATGTGGCTCTCGTAGCAGCAAAACACGTCGATGAGATATTACGTCTTCGTGAAGATGGTATGTCGTGGCGGAAGATATCGGAAAAACTCGGTGTTGGCAGAGGTGCAATCAATCGGGCACTCAAAGCGGCAGGACACCCACCATCAAGCGGCACCCCTCCCCATGTTTGGACTGAAGAAGAAATTGCGAAGTTGATTGCTTGTCGCAATCCACTGTTCGATGACAATGGTGAGATGATTCGCCCTGGAATGACTGGTAAGGAGTTGTTTGCAGAGTTCCCTGACATCGCTGACTGTGTTGTACAGAGGCGACTATATATCCTCCGTAACGATCCAAACGTGGATTTGAGGTGATATAGTTACGAATAATCAACCGAAAGTTTTATATGCTGTCAAAACACATGGTCAAATACATGAAAGCCGGTGAAGCAATGCGGATACTCCGGATATCGCGGAGCACGTTACATAGGTATGCTAGTGAAGGGTTGATTACACGACATAAAATAGGTAAATCGTATGATTACTCGGATGACGATGTCTATAACTTGATAAACAGAGACGTTCCTCGAAAAACATATATTTATGCCAGAGTTTCAACACCTAAACAGAAAAAAGATCTCGAAAATCAGATCAACATGCTTAAACTGTGGGCTTTTAACTCCGGTCATCAGATCAACGGTATTTACTCCGATGTTGCGTCTGGAATATCGTTCGAGAAGAGAAAAGAGTTTTTCGAGCTGATGGATGAGATCATAAACCACAAAGTGGCTAATGTAATCATTGCATACAAGGATCGATTAAGCAGGGTTGGATTCGAGTTGTTTTACTACATGTTTAAACAATTCGGAACCGAAATAACCGTTGTATCGGAAGTTGGTAACAAAAAACTCGATTCTGAAGAGATTTTTGAGGAAATCGTCTCTCTCCTTCATTGCTACAGCATGAAACTCTACAGCAAGCGTGGTAAAAAGAAAATGGAGGTGGAAATGCGCAATGATGGTTAAACGCACAGAACAAATCCGGCTACAACAAGGCGATAACTTAAGTCACCTCTGCCACCTATCCAAAAACCTCTTCAACGAGGGGAATTACATCATCCGGCAGGAACTTGAGCAGAACGGTAAGTGGACTCGGTTCAATACTTTAAACGAGCAGCTTAACAAAGGAGTTAGCGATAACTACACGCTTTTACCATCTCAGACAGCGAACAGGATACTTTACACACTCGATAAGTCTTGGAAAGCATTTTTCAGGGCGACTAAAGAATACACAAAATATCCAGAGAAGTTTCTTGGCAGACCTAGCCCGCCGAATTACAAACGAAGGAACGGTGAACACATGCTCATATTTACCACCCAACAGGTAAAAATAAAGGATGGTTATCTGTTATTCCCAAAGATGGTATCCATCGATCCGATAAAAACCAGATTAGGAGATGATACGAAACTAAAAGAAGTCAGGATAATTCCAAGCGGCACGGGATACGTCTGTGAGATCGTCTACGAAAAAGACGTAAAATCTCTCAACCTGAACCCCGACAATGTTGCAGCGATTGATTTTGGACTGCGGAACATCGTAACCATGGCAAATAACATTGGTGAGCAGCCGATTGTTATTAAGGGCGGTTTCGTGAAGTCGATGAATCAATACTACAACAAGAAGCGTGCAGAGCTTCGCAGCACCTACGACCTGCAAGGAATCAAGACAGGATCGAAGATGGTGAGACTGCACGACAAGCGCAACCGGAAGATCAAAGACGCCATGCACAAGATCAGTCGTTTTGTGATCAACTACTGCATTGAGCACAACATCGGTACGCTGGTGATCGGATACAACGCGAACTGGAAGCAGCAGGTGAATCTTGGCAGGCGCAACAACCAGAACTTTGTCTCGATCCCGTACTACATCCTGAAGCGCGATCTTGAATACAAAGGCGAAGATGTCGGCGTCGGCGTTGTGGAGCAAGAAGAAAGCCACACGTCAAAATGCAGCTTCCTCGATAACGAACCGATAGAGCATCAGAAGAAGTACGTCGGTAAGCGCATCAAACGCGGGATTTTCAGGTCGGCGAAGGGAATACTAATCAACGCAGACGTAAACGGCGCGTTGAACATAGGAAAAAAAGCAATCCCGAAAGCGTTCTCGAAAGAGAATGCAGACGAGATAGAGGGCATAGGGCTATGTCCATTGCGATGCAAAATTGATAGCATCGTGCGAAGAGGTTTAGGACATGCGGTCTAAAAATCATAGCCTAAACGAATCTGAACAACAAAGTTCCCGAGCAAGGACATACGATGACCACTCCAACAAACGTAATCCCGTTATCCACAGTTGATTGGACTGGTCGGTCTGCAACTGCCATCTTCTTCGCTGGGTGTCCGATGTCATGCCCATACTGTCACAATGCTCGCATGATCGACCCCGCACCAATCGACGTCCAAGCAATGAAGGACGCCATCACAATAAACACGCCGTTCATCAGCGCAGTGGTGTTTTCTGGTGGCGAATGTTTCCAACAATTCGACGCGCTCTGCGTTCTCGCAAGGTTCGCTCACTCAAAAGGACATAACGTCGGCGTGCAAACAAACGGGTACTATCCAGATCGGATCGCTGATATGATCGATATGGGGCTTGTAGATCAGGTGTGTATGGACGTAAAAGCACCATTCGCCGCTTATGAACGGGTGTGTGGAATTGATGCAGTGGATCGTGTGATGCAATCGCTCGATGTGATTGGTGGTGCGCCAGTTGATGTTGAGGTGCGCACGACGGTCTTCCCTGGATTCGTTGGATCGCCAGATGAGATTCTGTCGATTGCAACATCGATCAGAGAGATCGCGGGTGACGTTCGGTATGTGATTCAGCAGGGGTTGCCGGAGAATGGTGCGGTGTGTGTGGCGTCGCGCGTGTTTAGTCGGGACGAGTTGATGGAGTTGGGTAAGGTTGCATTGTCGGAGTTGACTGATGTGCGGGTTAAGACAAAGGAGTTTGGGGAGGAGAATGTCGTGATGTGCGTCGATAAGTTTATATAGGGACACTTACTAACTAACTTACTAATGAAGAACATCAACGAGAAATTCACGGAAAAAGAGCATGAAGAACTGACGGCGATAAAGGAGTCATCGGATCTGAATTGGCACGATTTCATCATAGAAGCGGCGAAAGACTGGGCAATGCGCGAACGCGAAAACGCTCATATTGGCGGCGATTGAGATGACTGCGATTGAGATAACGATGGATATTCCAGAAGTCCCAGACAAGGTCGTGATCCGAGTACCACATAATCTCGGACATGATGCGTATACATTCGTTCTGAAGAGTTATGTAAGGGAGTTTGACGATTAACGAGTTGATCTAATTGGACGACCACACCAAACAACTGATCGATTCAATCTCTCCAGCGAATATACGTGTATCTCGTGCTGATGACAATATCGACGAACTCAAGCATCAATTGGTTGGGAGAGTGGAACAATGAGGAAATGGGTTAAAGCCATAACATACGTCCCAAAAATCTCCGCTGTTATATCGGGCGATTGCCGGCAGACGATTCGCGAAGGCAACAGTGTGAATGTGGGCGACGAGATTCTTTTTCATGGGTGGGAAGCACAACCATACCGCAGTAAGTGGAACTGGCGAATGCGTGTTGTGGTGACAGAAGCAATTCCGATTCATGTGGATTATAACATTGGGATAGGATTTTTCAATTTTCCGCATGAGCAAATAACACGATATGGATGGAATAGTGAATTGGTAAATACGATAGCTCGTAGAGATTTCGTCGATCCACCGACTGGCATCGAATTACGCGATGTTTTGTTTGGGTTGAACCGCAAGAAGGGTGATACGATGCAGATGCAAATCATCCGATGGTGAATAGACATGATAACCGATCGCGACAATAAAGGAACTTCAACAATCATAAACGAAGTCTCCGCAGTCTATCATGCCAAACCAACTACCGAACCATCGACAAAGTACAGCAAGTCGATTATGAACGCGTATCGACGTACAAAAGCGGTGAGCACGAAACAGGATGCGAAGCACAAAAAGACATGCCAACTGATGCGGAGACGTCGATCCAAGATGCGTAACGACAGCATTCCGATTGTCGAAGAGCGTGTGCAACCGCAGAGAACTTTTGCAGATTTTGGCGGTGATAAATAATGCCATTGAACGACCATAGAAACCCCGAGAATGATAGGAGAACGAACCATTGATCCCGCAAAACATCGAGTTAATCATGCGAGCATTGATCGACAATGGACACGAAGCTTACATAGTTGGTGGAGCAGTTAGGGATATGGTGATGTGTAGAACACCATCAGACTATGACATTTTTACAAACGCGAGCGGAGGTGAGATTCTATCAATCTTCCCACATGGTAACATTGTCGGCAGCGACGAACGTCGTGCAAAAATCCTCACAGTTGTTGTGGACGGTGTAGAAGTAAGTCAATATCGTCGAAACGGAGACCGAACCGACACAGGACATTCCCTTGAACAACATTTGTCAACATGTGATTTCACGATCAACAGCATGGCGATGAACATTGATCGAGAGATCATCGATAATCATTATGGTATGGCACATTTGAGGTCAAAAGACATCTTTTGTGTCGGCGATCCAAAAGAACGGATCGAAGAGGATAAATTACGAGCATTGCGGGCTATCCGATTTGCAGTGAAGTACGATTTTTCGATCGAGAAACGGTTGTCAAGGGTCATATTCGACACGGACATTTCTGACATTCCAATCGAGCGCGTGAGGGAAGAGATGTTGAAGATGTTCGCGTATTCTGGTGCGTTGACTATGCTCGAACAATCGAATCTTCTGGAGAAGATCGTGCCAGAGTTTGGATCGTCGTTCTTGATGGATGGCGGTCATCATCATGCCGAAACCGTCAATGACCACATGTGTAATGCACAGGATATCGCTTGTGCATTGACAGACAACCCGATATTGGTGTTTGCATGTGCGTTTCACGACATCGGTAAACCATCCACACGAGATCGCAAGGCGGATGGTGGTACATCTTTTCACAACCACGAAGTGGTCGGTGCAGAGATGTTGGATAGTATAATGCATCGACTCAAGTTCAGCAACGTCGATATAAAGTATGTGACGACACTTGTTGCAGAACACATGTTTGGACCGTGGAGCGACAAGATTTCTAATCGATCATTTGTAAGGCATTTTAAACGACTTGATGATGCTGGTGTGTCGATCGAGGATTATATGGTATTGTTGTACAGCGACAACCAAGCGAACATGAAGAACCCACGAATAAAGTTTGGAGACTTTATAAGGGATAATTTGTTACACAAGAAGTATTATGAACTTCGATTTTCAAATACTCCGTTTAGAATAAGCGATCTCGCTATATCTGGCAAGGATTTGATCGATGCAGGCGTTCCAGTTGGTGCAGAGATTGGAAAGACACTCAATAGCATTTTTGACGAAGTTGTTAATGGAGATTTAGAGAATGAACGCCATGTGTTGATGCATCGTATAAAAGGAGGTGATTTGAGATGACCAACATCAAAAAGGAGTCCGAAAAATTCGTGTACAAATTCGATAAGCGGTCGGTATGTGGGTGATTCGTTGAGCTTAAAACACGCTGCGGTTAAGAAGTTGGGGCGTTGGCGACAGAATCATCCAAGTAACCCAGAGTTCTGCTACCACGACGTCAACATCGACCCGCGCACGCTTGCATCGTTGTGTAGCACATATCGCGGGGTGGTGCACGTGGTGAAAGTCGGGAAGGGGGATGATGGGAATTGGCGGTATCGATTGGTGGAATTGTTTGGCACGAAGCGGAGAGCGTAGGATGCCAAACGTGATCGACTTATTTTGTGGTGGCGGTGGGTTCAGTGAAGGATTCAAACAAGCTGGATTCGATATTGTTCTTGGCGTTGATAACGATTTTTTAGCATCAGAGACGTTTCGACTCAACCACGATTGCATGATAACATGTCAGGATATTCTTGAACCATTTCAAGCAATGTGGAACATCGACGTGGTCATCGGATCGCCACCATGCCCACATTTCTCTAATGCAAATCGTGGTTTTAATGAATTGCCTGACATGCGATATGTCGAACGATTCTCGCAACTTGTCGAAGTGATAAAACCAAAGTATTGGGTAATGGAGAATGTTGTTGGCATACTTGAATATTTCCCATCGTTTAAACAACGTTCTCAAATCTTGCAAGCGAATTGGTTTGGTTTGCACCATAAGCGGGAACGTGTGTTTATCGGCAATTTCCCAAAAGTTGCACAATGTATGCCCCCATCAGACGTATGGTATCCGACACCAATGGCAGTAGACGATCATGTGCATTGCTCGAAGAATAATCCTAACATTTCGTGTCTATCTGACTACTTCAAGTTCAGTCCAGATGTCGATGTTTTTAAGAAGATTATGGGATTTCCACATGATTATGTTTTTGTTGGAAAGAAGAATGATCAGATCAGGCAGATCGGGAATGCAGTGTGTCCGCCAGTGGCGAGATCGGTTGCTGAAGCGATTATGGATGTGATTTGACGATTATAACGACACAGAAATACGAGATCGGTGATTGCGTCGAGTTGATTGGAGAGATGCCAGCAGAGAGCGTCGATCTGGTTTTTACTTCTCCTCCGTACTGGCAGCAACGCGACTATAAAATCGACGAACAGTTTGGTCTTGAACCGACGATTGGTGAGTATGTGGATAATCTTCTGCGAGCGACAAGCGAGATCAAACGAGTGCTCAAACCAAGTGGCGTGTTCTGCTTGAACATTGGGGATACGTATTATGGTGGTGGGCATGGCGCGACACCGAAGTTTGATACTGGCGAAGTAGAATTCAAAGACCCAAAGTTCGGATCGGGTCGCAACAATTATCCTGTAACCGATTGGGATTATTCAAAATATCAAGGGAAGTGTATGTGCGGTATTCCTGAACGTGTCATGCTTGGGTGCATCGATCAAGGATTCATCTTGCGCGACAAGATCGTGTGGGCGAAGAAAGTGTGGTTAGCGAAGACCAATAAGACCATCGGCAACGCGATGCCATCTTCAGTCAGAGACAGGTGCTCATTCACGTGGGAGCCTGTGTATATGTTTGTTAAGAGTCAAAAATACTGGTCGGACATGGACGCAATCCGAACACCGTACACAGAATCGCTTAACCGATGGGGCGGTGAACGACTGCATCCATCGAATGATCATATTGGTTGGGACGACGGCACGGGGCAACATACATACCGAGAACGGAACATGCGACCAAACGCGATGGGTGCAACGTCTCCGAATATCTGGCAGATCAACACGAATCCATACACATCTGGTCTATATGACGTCGATCACTTCGCTGCGTTCTCTTTGTTGCTTGCCAAGAGGATCATCACTGCGTTTTGTCCGGCAGAGGTATGTCCAGTATGTGGACACATCAGAAAGCGCATAGTAGAACGTGATGGTGACTCAAGTGCAGATTATATGAAAGATAAAGATAAGACACATTTCAACTCGGAGCAACACCAAAAACAGAACATGGGCGCACCTATTGAATATTACTACAGACCAGCGAAAACAACTGGATGGACTTCATGCAATTGCGACGTTGGATGGGTAGCGGGCACAGTACTTGATCCGTTCGCAGGATCAGGAACCGTCGGCGAAGCAGCGCGCAAACTAAACCGTAATGCAATCCTATTTGATCTAAATCCAGATTACGGACGGCTGATTTCAGAGAGAATTATGGAACACACCCCGCCACTGTCTGCTTATTGCGCGGAGGACGAATGACAGACCCAAACGAATTTCTTGAGTTCTGTGAGCTTTTGATGACTGACGCGCCCACCAACTATTCTCCTTGGTTATTCACTGCATCCAAATCGGACAAGATACCGCACCTCGCACGTGGGTCATGGTCTCTATTAAAAAACAAAAAAACTGTAGAACAAGCAGTCAATCTCATGCGCAGGGGGTTTAACATAGGGATCGCTGGAATGGATGACCATCTCATGATTTTGGATGTTGACGACGAGACCGCAATTGATGTATGCAGTCTTGTGCCAACATTATCTGTTCGTTCGCGGTCTCGTACTGGATCTCATCATTTTTATTTCATAGATGATATAAACAAAAAACGTAATATCGCTGTGCCCGGCGTTGGCGAATTGCGGGCACAGCATCAGTATGTGATATGTTGTGGGTCGTATACAACCACCGATCCAAAAACTGTGCCACTCAACCAACGGAAACACTGTGGCAGATACACATTGGAGAACGCCATCCCTCCAGCACACATCACTTTTCAAGACCTCCCAGAAGTCTTCAAGCGACAATACATGCTTAACTATTTAATCCCGTCGATAAAAGACAAGATGTCTCATCTTTCTCGGATATTTGGTGACAAACTATCAAGCAAAACCATCAATCGGAAGAGCAAATCTGCGTTGTTCGATCTCGAAGTGCCTGATGTAGTGCATGTTCCACGCGATGGCAGAAACTTCGCATCTCCATTGCATGGTAGTAAAAATGGCAAGAACTGTGTTTATTCGGATGGTTGGTTGCGATGTTTTAGGTGTGGGGTTTCGCACAACGCAATAACTCTGCTCGCGGTGATGGCTGGTATTGCGACATGTTCGAGCGCGGGGTATGGACACAAGCATTCGTGTGCAGGTGGGTCAAGTGTGAATATGTCGGATGGCGAGACTGTATATGCTATATGGGATTTTGCGCGTCGTTCGGGGTACATACCGAAAGACGACATCCCTCCGTATTCTGTGTTGGTGTGGTATGCGCTGAAGGAGAATCGATTCGAGAAGAAGTACTTGATCGATGGTTGGCAGCTACCAAGCAATGTGTATGAGTGGGTGGTGGCGGAGCTTCAGAAGGTGGAGTGATGTAGATGGATTTTCAAACACCCAATTGGGTATGCGATTTGATTGTTGCAGAAATCTCAAAACTAATCGAGCACCTTGACACGATTTTAGAACCAACCGCTGGCAAAGGCAATTTGGTTCGAGCGATCCACAAGAGATATCCATCGAGCACAATCCACACACCGACCGACTTCTTCGAGTTTGATGAGCACGTGGATGTCGTCGTCGGCAATCCCCCATTCTCTCCGATGAGTGTCGGGTACGGCATTCTCGAACGGTGTTTTGGGTTATCGAATAACATCATCATGCTGATGCCGTGGTTATCGATAATCAACTCCGAGAAGCGAACGCAGATGTACCGAGAACACGGACTGTGTAAGATAATACATCTGCCGCGCAGAGCGTTTAGTGGGAGTCGAGTGCAGACATGTGTTTTGGTGTTCCAATATGCGTATGATGGCGAGATCGAAATTGTGCTTTAGATGTGGTCATCCGCATATTTCCAGTTATCTCCGTATACCGCAAAGTTTATAACAGCTTTCCACCAATAACAACCAATGACTACTACATTTGAAGCGAGCTTCAGGAACGTAGAAGCGGTCGAAGATAGAACAGTGTCGCCGAGAGGAGAGGTGTTTGGGTTGAGTCGGTTCAAAACGCGAAATGTCAAAATTCTTGTATTGGACGACGCCGAACCGCATTATCCAGCAATCGATGGCACGATATCGTATGGTGGTAGCATGGAGCAACAGAAACTGCCGTGCGAGCACTGTATATGTTCGGTCGATGAAACAATCACGGAGGACGATCAATGAATGCCAAAGAATACAATTTGATTGAATGTCATAGTGGCGACGACGAGTTTTGGGTAGTCGGCAACATCATCTTGGATGGCGGCAAGTTCGTTAGCGCAGAGATCATGGATACCACCATCTCGAGCGTGAATGAAGTGAATCAGGTACGTGAGTTTCTCGATGAGGTTGCTGCGTTCATCGACGGAGAGAGCGAATGAAATTGAATAAAGAGACGTGGTGCCACTGCACAAAATGCGGATCGAGTGATGTTGCTATCATCGACACGACTCCGCGTACAGTGAAGTCGCTTTCGATGGATGAACTGCCAGATCATTACAGCATGGTTTGCAGTGTTCCTGCTGTGTGTCGGTTGACCAATTATCGTGCCACTTGTTTGAGGTGTGGGTATGTGGTTGAGTGGAGTGAGTGATGTATTGTCCAATGCCCCCGCCTGAACTCGACTTTCTTGTGATGGAAGTCTCCGATATCGCCAATTACTCTGACGACGATCAACGCGATCTGCAATTGGTGAGTGCATTCATGGAGCGATGTGGGATCACATCGATCAGACGGATCAATGGTGGATTGGGGGTGCGATATGTCGGCGGGGTTGAGCGGGGGATTAAATTATGACTGACGGAGACAAAACAATCGGCGAGAGGACCAAAAAGTTGCATGTTGGTACAGAGGTTTATGTTGATGTTCGACTGCGATGTGTGGTGACTGGGTTCAACGATATTGGGGATGCGGTTTACGTAGATATACCAATTGTTGATGCAGAGGGTGTATCGATGGGACATTTCGGTGGCGCGGTCCCATTGAGGTATGTTGAGGTGGTCTAATGGAAGCAATGAACTATGCAGCCGCTGTAAAATTGGCAACCACAAAACACGAAGGACAATATCGCAAGATCAGCGGTCTTCCGTACATCACTCATCCGCTCGCGGTTGCCGACAAGTTCGACGACGAAGACCGCAAGATCGTTGCTGTGTTGCACGACATAATCGAAGACACCGATCTATCGATCTCCGAATTGGTTGGTTTGCATGGACTTGAATTAAGATTGGCAGATGCAGTAGAAGCGATCACGCGATCCGATGGTGAATCGTATTTGGATTTCATACTTCGATGTAATAAGAACGAGATTGCGAGGGACGTGAAGATCGAAGACATCAAGCACAATATGTCGGATTTGGTCGATGGTGGTCTGAAGGATAAATATATGATGGCATTGTATATTATGGAGATTTAATTTGCGCTTCTCGCTTCTCGCTTTAACTTACGACGACGATGCTTGCGTAATGCGGCACGACTTCTGTTCTTCAAATGTCTTGCCTCGCGAAGAGTTCGATTGCGCGACGGAAGAACTCGCGTTGTTCTGGTGTGATGGTTGGGTTCTGGATATGTTTGTCGAATGCGATTGCATCTTCGCCAGTTAGGGTTAATCCGAGATGTGGATATGGCATCAGTTGTTATATATGGCGATTGTGATATATATGTGTTTGCGTGATAGGAGCTGATGATGGCAGAGATAATAACGAAGCAGGAATGGAAGATCGGAGATTGTTTGGAGTTACTGCCAGAAATCGAGACAGGTAGTATTGATATGATATTGTGCGATTTGCCTTACGGTACAACTGCTTGCGCGTGGGACACGATTATACCTCTTGAACCACTTTGGAAAGAATACAACCGAATAATCAAAGACAATGCTGCGATTGTTTTAACAGCAAGCCAACCGTTTACGACAGATTTGATCAATTCTAATCGAGAAATGTTCAAATATTGTTGGTACTGGTTAAAAGAGAAAGGCACAAATTACGCGAACGCTGGAAAGATGCCGATAAAAACAGTTGAAGAATGCTGTGTTTTTTATAAGTCTTTACCAACATACAATCCAAATAAAGAACCATTACGACACAAAACAATAAAAAAACAAGGCAACACGAATTCACAATCAAATAAGAATTCATCGAATTTGATAGGTGTTAAAAAAGAGTATACTCACAAAACACCAATCAATGTGCTTTGTTTTAGTAGAGACAACGGCAACATTGGTGTGCACCCAACACAAAAACCAGTAGCACTTTTTGAGTACCTGATAAAAACTTACACCAACGAAGGAGACACAGTCCACGACTCTTGTCTCGGCTCCGGCACAACTCTCGAAGCATGTCGCAAGACAAACCGCAACTGCATTGGATTCGAGATCAGTGATGAGTGGGAACATCTGTATGCTGATAGGTGCATGAAGCATACACCACCACTGCAATCATATTTTAGCGGGAAGCATGTCAAACGTCGAGCAACGAGCGACCACTCATCGATATGAATTGGCTGCACGGTCTGGGGGTTGCTGTGCTCACACCCACAAAAATATATCGAAGAGTGTCCAGCAAATGCCACTCGGACTTATTTTTTATTTCACTCGTTGGCTTCCCAGATTCATCGAGTTTTCTTGAATATGCTGGAATGCTGTGGTCTTCTCCATCAACTGGTGGTTCATACAACTCTCGCACATCATCCATCACGTAGAATCGATTCTGTTTCATTATGGTGTATAGACTCGATATTCCAGCTTCGACTTCTGTGTATGCAGGTGCTTCAACAACTATGCCTGCTTTTAAGTAATCAGCTCGGAAATATTTTTCTGACGCGCTGCCCCCAAACCATCTTTTTACTGCTGACGCGTCTGGTTGTGCCATTGCTTCTTGTGCATGTTCTTCATTGCTCTTCGTTGTTGTCGTTGATCCTACTAATGAGGTACGATAGACCACGAATACGGAATTTACGCCATCAGCAAGTGGAAAATGCTCGTACTCTGCATCAGTGGGCTTTATCTCAGCGACCCAACTTGTTGCGTGGTTCACCAGTCCTGGGTCAATGCCGACAAATCGTGTCACCGACATAGGAATATCGAATCGCGGCACAACATGTCGCTCGGTATCAAATACGTCGTAAATTTTGCCGGCTGGGTGATCGTACATGCCACGATATTCTCGATTGAACACATCTGTAGGAAGAGTTTTTTTCAAGTGGTCCCACAATTCTCTATCAAAGAATGGGTTATCGATTGATTCAAATCTTATAACCTCGATAAAATCAGACCCTTTAACCCACGGATCGTACAATACTCTTTTCATCCAATTAAATGAATAAATTGTCGTGGACCCTAATATACGTCCTCCAGTTGACCCAAGTCGTCCTTCCACCTCGTTCCAACTTTTGAGTCCCACACTATCCATTCCTAACTCATCGAAATGTATTGCAGCAGCTGTAACTGATGCCAAACTGTCTTCGTGTTGTGCTGATTCGAGAAACAAGTCATATCTTGCAAATGTATTATCTTCTCTTTTTAGTTTGATTTTGAATACTTTTTGCTGCGATTTATATGTGGCTATCTTCAGAATATCTACAAAATATTCTTCATATATGGGTCTCAGTTTTTTGTCGAGTAGTGGGAATGAGGGACTCACACTTAAAAACGCAGCGTCGCTTACAACTTCGTCTCGTTGCACTCGTTCATCCCATTTAAGGATTTCATTGTACATCCATATTGGTCCGCAGACCGACTTTCCTGCTTGTCTGCCCGCTAGTACAAGGATTCTTTTTGCTTTTGAATCGAAGACACGTTGTTGTTTTGGATGTGGATGCACATGCAGCGTCCCATCAATAACTTCAAGAAATGGTTTCGGCGGCATCGTCCACCTCCACGAATTCCGCATCAACTGGGTTCTGCTTCTCGAGTTGCAGTTTCTCTTCACTCCCATGAATCACAATCTGCTTAATCACATTCGTTGTGCTACCTTCTACCCGCAATGTCTGGTCCTTCCCCCACGCTTTCGAGAACTTCCGCGACAAATACTCCAGTGTGTATCGTGGATCGTCTCCAGACTTCGCTTTCTGGTAAGCAACCATCTCGACTGGCATGATGCAGTCTGCTTTCGCTTTCTTCACTGCTTCGACATACTTGACGCACATCCGACTTCGGCGCTTGTCGTTCTTGGTCATTTCTTCGTGGGTGTCGATCCATTCTTCGATCGCGTCGAGGTCGTAATTAAATTGTTTTAGAATCTTGTTGCCCTCGGTTGTCCATCCTTTTGTTGTGTGTCTACTAACCCCAGCACATCTCGCCGCGACATCTGGGGTTGCACCGTTCTCGATGAAGAATACGAGCTTGTCAATTGTGTCGTCGTTGAGTTTTGATACCGGCATGTTGGTTTGATATATTGTGTTGCTTCTATATATGTGTGTTGGTATATCGTCACGTACGTAACATTAATATACATCGGTCTCAAAACAATTAGTAGATGTCGCAATCGGTCAAACTGTCTGAACCACTTCATAACGAGTTATCACGAATCAAAGCAGACCACGGGTTGTCATCGATGTCTGCGGCAGTCGATCATGCATTGCACAGCACAGACTCGACGTGTTCACAATATGTGTTTGCTAGCGCATCTGCTGCAGAACACAGTCCCCGCATCCCGACAACAACACTCCCCAACATCGATGAACCAATGCTGTCGATGTGGACAACGATGGAGAAGCGTCGCATCAAGGCAGACCACCACATGCGGGAAGAGGCAGCGAAAGATGATGTGTTCATGATCCTGACAAATATCAGGAGTGCATGTATCATTGGACTGTGGAAGCTCACTGCACGCGACGTTACCGCATCGGCAAAAGTGATCGACAAGATTAACGCATGGATCGATGAGACTGGTCTGATCAAAGCGTTCACAGGTGGAGGAATCTGCTCGGACGATCGAGGAGCACTCTATAATTGGCATGTACATGGCAAATACGCTATATGTGTTTGGCGGGATGGTAAAGCAGGGGCGAACGGCAAGATCACAAAGTTTGTCAATGTGCCAGTTGATGGACTCCGCAAATTCACGCACCCGTGTGACCCTACACAATACTACTTTTATCAAAAATTCAAGAAAGAATCCGATTGGTTACGCCCCGACAGTTGGGATGATGTAAGTTCCGACAAAGACAAAGACGATGTGCCAAGTGAAGAACAACGGGTGTGGTACATCGAGGGTGGGGAGAGCAGTCGCTACGCGACCGATGCGGATGGCAATCGATTATATCCAGCAATTCAACCAGATGATTGGGTCAATGATCGAGCGAATTTGATTGTTGTAACGAACCCCACGCCACCACTCAATGACGAAGTTGTCACTACCATCATCAACAAACGTTACCTCGTTCGGATGAGTATCGTGGCGGTGCAGTTGGGGATCGCCCCGATATATCGAATGATATTTGGCAACGATGCTATACCGCCCACATCAACACCGAACGAACGATTGAAAGGTGTGAACGATGCCGAATACGAAAAACAACTTGCGGACTTCAATGCATTCAAAACAAACATGGAAAACATGGTGGATGACGTTGATACGGCTATCCGCAACGGGAAACCAATTGCATATCAGTATGGAGTGGATGTAGAACGTGATGAACCACGTATGGCGCTAACGTCGGAGTTTATGGAAAAAGTGATTGCAATCGACAACAATATCATTGCGCGGGCGGTCAATCTGCCGATGTCGTTGATCGAGTCGTCTGGAACGGAACTTGCAACTAGCCAAGTCGTCAGAAGCGTAATTGATATTTTACAGCAGGCAGATCAGCTTGGTTTCTACGACGTCATCATGTATCTAATCAAACTCCAATTCGCATCGGAAGTTGAAAAAGAGGGTATTAGGATCGTTCTTCAGAATCTGGACAAAGCAAACATCAAGACTCTGTCCGAGATAAAATTGCTTGATTCACAAGCGATGTACGCGATGTATCGTGCTGGTGCAACTCCAGAAACGTTGTCATCATTTGCAAACGAGAGCGACGGCATCCCATTGCACAATGCGGACATGTCCGCGGTACGAGTGGGCGATGGAAAGATGTTGTCGGACGAACGGGAGGACCCATAATGTACTCAACTATCGCTGGTACCCGTGCTGATATTCTCATAGACCTCTACGACGAATCAACAATCGATGCAAAGATCACTGAAATCGATGCACTGCGTGTCATTCCATGGATCGATGGAGCAGTCGGTAGATCGTTCACTGAAGATGATTTGGTGGGGGCGGATAATCTCATCCGAAAAGCATCATGTGCGTACAATGCATACTCAATCATGAGTTCGGAGCTAGAAGGGCGTAGTGTTGAAGAAGAGTCGTTGGCTATCGTTCGATTGAAGGAAGCTAAGGAAGATGTGACGATGTGGTGTAATGCGAATGGAATTACGCCAACGTTTGCTGCTGACGCGGGGGTGTCAACTCGTAATGCGGATTATGCTTATGCGGTTGGTAGCGATACGGCTTGCATAGGTTGACCCGATTGGATTCAAATTGTTTTTTTGTGGTGGAAATATTTGTGACTTCCTCCCGCTACAAGTATCGGGGTCTTCTGCCGCGTATTTATCAGCTTCCGCGTCGAGCGCGATGAATGCCTCGCAATTCAGCACGGGGAGCGTCACTTAACTATATCAAGCATCTTTTTTACATTCTCTGGCATATTAACACAATCAATATTATGATTGTCGCTTCTTAATCTACGTAAAAATTGGTGCATGAAAGATCGACTCGCCGTGTGAACACCATGAAAGTCGATGACCACGTTAGTATTTTTTAAGGAGCTGATGCAATCAAACAACCTATCAGCCGAATGCCTCAATGCCAAATTATGGGACACAGCATCTTTCATTCGTACTGTTGTGACGCCCTCTCCGTTCATGCTGAACTCTCCACAGTCTTTTTTCGCGTTGTGTATGTCTTTCGCATGTTGGTGATGATGATGACGGTATTTTACTTAAGCTTTACGATCTGATACAGAGTGGCGGGCGTTTGCTCCACATTAAAATGCGGAGACTGTGTTGCTCCTTGCACCCCAGATACTGTCAATCGTATGCCCACCCGCAATTTGGGCACGTCATCTTGTTCGATATGACGTTCACAACGACGAGCGGTGCCCCGCACACTGGGCACACATCTCGCGCGTAACAGTCGTCGATTCTCTCTTGTCGTTCTGCCATATTCTCTTTCTTTATCTTGTGTAAGGCTCTGATGATCCTTTTTATAGTCTCAATCATGTCAGTCGATCTCCTTTCATCATCTTGTCAAGCGCGATATGATACACCTGCGATGCTATGATCGTGCTATAGAAGACAACAATCATTTTAACCGTATCTTTTGTCGGTTTAAGCGATACGATTTGACTGATCATCGTTTGCGCTCCATCGATGAGTGGTTCTATCACTGGTAACCAAACCATCGTCAAAAACGCAACCAAAACCCCAACGATCAGAGTAAACCATATACACAGCGCAATTGGACCAACGATTGGGTTATGTGATAGCGTCCCTCGGTGTGGTACATAATCGGTGTACGGTCTCCACAGAACCCGCAGAACGCTCCATCTCTGAAAAGGGCGGCTATTGATATCTAAATCTGGGCTTACATATTCTGTTCCGAACATGAATATAATAATAATATATATTATGTTCAATAAGTCCATCCCCATTGTATGCATCACAAGAGCGCCAACGACACTTGCGCCCCAAGCCCATTTGATATGTACCTCGTCGTTCGGCATCACAGACCACCCGCCAATTCAATTATACACATTGCTAATCACCCCATCAACAACCATATCGGTCTGTTCATAACGACCCACGCCATCGCCAGAAACGCGACGCCGTTCGCAACTATCCAAGCGGCGGTCCAAAAATCAACCCTAAATGCCGCGAATCCGAGTGTTTTTCCAGTCATATTATGACTTATGTATTTCATCATATATCTATTCCTCCATGTTTTTTCGATCAGAACGTCGGGAGCCTTTCTCTATAAATTCCGATAGCAAGCCCTCGACTTTACCAGACGTTATTGTTTGTGAGTGCATTGACGCATATTCCTTCCTTTTGTCGCCGGGCACCACAAACCACCAATCAACGCCCCCGTTATTTGCGCATCGCTTATTCAAGCGTTCAACCTTCGCCAACACGTCGTCTCGCTTATTCCTGCCAGTCTCGACCTCAAATCCAAGAACGAAGGAATTAGCGTTCTCGACCACCACATCAAAATCATGACCATAATCGTTGATCGTTGCCGATAGCCCCATGCTTTCTGCAAGCTCGGCAATCAGTTTAACAACGATATAATGTCCCGCCGACTGGTTCTTCGGCAGAGACTTGATCAAATAGTCAGCAGTGCCACGACCGAGCGTCTTTTCTCGATCATACCGTGTGAATCGATCCTTGCCACGAGCTGGGTCTGTCATCCACAAGATGTCTGATTGCGATAGGTCTTTACAACGATAGAAGTTCTTTGTCAAATCAAGCGTTCCAATTGCCTGTTTTTTGAAATCCGCCGATGATTCAATTAGATTCAGTTCTCGTTCAGAGACAGGAATCCTGAATTTCATGGCGTTCCCGTTCGTCACGATGTACCCCTCGCCCTTCTGAAGCCGCTCAAGCTCTGCGGATTGTGTTGGGGTTAGCCCAACCTTTGCGCCAATTGATTTGCCAGCCGCAGTTCCTACCATCTTCATAATGATGACCGATCCGACGTTGTTAAAGATCGTTTCGTCGATCGCTGATGCGTCAACTTGGTCTTGAGTGATTACGCATAGCCCAAGCATTCTAGATCGACACGTCTTCAGCATCGTTCGGACGGATTCTGCGTTTGCTGATAGTATAGCCCATGCTTCGTCCATGTACAGTGATCTGTATCCTCGCTGCTTTGCAGACATATAATCATACATCTGCGACATGATTAGGTACATGATACCGTTCCGTACTGGCGGAGGAACTCTTGATATATTGTAGTTGATCAGGTTCCCGCTGAAATCAACCGTGTTTTGTCCGTCATAGAACGACCGATAAGTACCATCCTTTGCATACGGCTCAATCTTTTGAGCGATCGCCAACGCCGCAACGCGACTTGGATCGTGCATTCCACCCATATCACTGATTTTTCCGTTCACATAAGAATACAGCACCTCGTAGAACTCGCTCATCACTGGCGGTTCCCGATCCCAAGTAGTTCGGTCGTCGGTGATGCCCTTCTGTTCATACGCGACATTAATACATTTAGCGAGCACAGGAAGTCCCGCGTCGGAGATCGTGCCAATCATCATCTCGAAAAACGCAGGCAAGCTCTGTTTTCGAGTGTTCAGTGAATCGGATGGTCCAGTTCCGAGTGTGAAGGGATTTAGTGTGACGTCAGAGCCTTCGTAAATATCCACATTCGTACCTCCAAGTTCATCAACGAGCCCTGCGTACTCGCCTTTTGGATCGATGATCACGACATCCCGATTCATTCCGAGATCCCGCATGATGAACTCCGATGTTGCGACGGTCTTACCTGCACCTGAGCTCGCGAAGATCGCCATATTCGCGTTGACCATCGATGGTGAAAACCTGTCGAAATGAATCGGCATCTTCGATGCGTATTCGTACATCACGACCGGTCCCGTTTGGTCGGTGTTGATCCTTGCCTGCCCTGGCAAAGCGATTGTTAGAGCCGTCGATGTCGTATCCATGTTTCTGGCGGTGTCGAGTTTGTCAACGCAGATCGGCATCATTGCCTCGTGCCCAGCGATGTTCCTGTAGGTGGTCTGGTCATGCAGTATCATCATGCCACCAAGAAGCGACTTGAGTCTTGATACCTGTCGTCCCAACGCCGTCAAGTTTGTATCGTGAACGTTGAAGTACGTCGCCACCTGAAACGACTTCTCTTTGCCTCCTACGAGCAGGTTGAGGCGTTCCTTCAGTGCCTTGAGCCGAATGCTCTCGCTCTCGGAAAACTCGCGTTTTTCAAGTTTTGCAAGCTCTCTGCCAGTTTCGAGCCGCCGAATCGTGCTGTTGATGTCCTTCTCCGCTGTGCTGTTGTCGATTGGAGTTATCATCTGCGAGAAATTGATTGCGCCCTCCGAATCGTTGACAATGCTATGCAACCAGTTCGGTTTCATCGTTCCCGGAATCCCTGTCATCGCAATGATCGCATGATACTCGTTGCCGATTTTAATCGTGTCTGGGTCGTTGATCACGATGTTCGGCGTCGTCAGTCGATTGAGCATCGAATCCGAGTTTGTGAACAATCTGCGAGATGCCCGCTTGGCGCGTTTCCCTGCATGTTTGATTGATTTGAGTTCCGTTTTCGAGAGCTTCCTTCGTAATGCTGATAGATGACTCATCGTAATTCACATCCGCCATATCCTAAATGTAACCGCCAAAAATCTGTAAATCGCCAATTGGGGTAACACCAGTATCGATGTTGCCATATTACATAATTTATCACGGCTTGTCTTGGTTCTATGCTTTTACCTCCACGTATTCTGACAGATAATCAAGCCCCGGCTTTCCGATCCCAGAAGTCAGCATCAAGATTGCTGTCGTGATCTCGGGACCGTGCATCCTGTTTGCAAACACTCCTGCGCTCTTGATCGAGCTCATAATTGTCGATGCGTTCATGTTTAGCTCTTCGATTGCGTTCTTCGATTGCCCATCTGCTTTGATCACGAGGAAGAACGAGGATTCTCTCACGTTTTCTGTCTCACAATACTCCCGATAATGATCAAGATGCGCAACCAGATACTCTTGATGTTTCTTCGGCAACGACCCCCCCTCTTCCAGCATCGAATCTATGTAATCCGCTGTCGGATATGGAAACGAATATCGGAGCAATTGTATCGGGCATGGCAGCGAGTTCAGGAACGTTTTGGTTCCATTGATTACTGCATCAGTGTTTACCCCCTCGATCCGGTCCGAGTGCATTGCTGACAGCTGCATGATCGCGCAGGCATCCCCATAGACGTTCAAATACCAATCGTCATGCACTTCAACGATTCCCGATAGCTCCTTTGCCTTACGATCTGCCCGCGTCATCTTGTACGGATGTACCCACCACCGAGCAATCCGATATGTAATGATGTCGAGCCGGAATATCACAAATGCGCCGACCATTGCAATTATTATTATGAGCCCGAACCGGAAAACATCGGTATCGATGCCGAACCCAAGTCTTGCGGTCAGTTCATGCCACCCATATAGAATTCCGGCAGCGGTGGCGAGCATCAGAGCGTATTTCGTTGAGAGTCCCCAGAACGGTTTTGGAGTGTACGCTAGATCTTTTGGAGTGTCGTAGTCGTGTGTTACTTCAGACATTTAGATCACCTTCGCGACCACATGGGTCGTTCTTCGCACAATCGTTGACGGGCTAACGAGGAAATAGAACATCGCGATTATTGGAAGCGATAAAGCCACTGCCATCACAATCAGTCCAGAGACATCGAGCCCCCACGCAACCCATATCGCGTTTGCATCAGCAGATACCATCGCTGCACCGACCGAGAACACAATCGTCATCGCAGTAGCCAAAAATATATTTACAACGATCATTATCAAGATAAACGACCCTATGTTTGCCGTGCGATCGAATATCCAGAGTATCCATGCGTATATCCATGCAATGCAGGACACGAAGATTAAGAAGAATCTGCACACGTAATATGCTCCGGTCGCGAATATCCCGAGTACATACGCCCCACACATCACGCATCCGAATGGCGTGGTTATGCCATGCACCATCAGACTGGTGTATGCCGTCGATCCCCCGATCGCTGCACATACTCCAGCATCGATGAGTAGAAGCAACGTAAGAATCGGAATCCCATTCCATATCATCGCGAACGCAATGACCGATCGCTTCAAGAGCAGAATCATCTTTGCCGCGTCTTCGGGATACGATTTTCCAATGTGCCCGATAAGCCACGTCATCACTGATAATAACAAACAAATGAAGAACAAGTCTCTAGCAATCCACGCATGTTGGTTGTAGAGATCGACGATCCATGTTGTGTTCATCAGGTCTGGAACTGCGAACGCGAGCTTATCAATCTGATCAAGAGCGGACCCCCCTTCGATGATCGCTGTTGGGCTCGCCGTCGCGTTTATATCTGCTCCAGTGAACCCAACGCTCTTCTGCGCCATGCCCGAAAACTCGCTGTCCAGATTGACAAGGTTATAAAACATTAGACCCTCCAAATAGCAACAACTGCCCCAAACAGCAATGCAAGCAGCAGCAACGCTGGCTTAATTGCGCTCTTCGATTGTTTTTTCACACAAAAATCGCTTTCGGCAACGGTGATGTTTGCATCGACGATTTCAAACGGTGTATACAGCGTCACAGAAACGTTATAATCGTCTCGTGGCAGTGAATATAGATTGACCCCGATTGGTGCCATGTTTGAATGATTCTCGAACGTATGTTTTTTTAAATCTAAATATTTGAATCCAGATGCGGTGGAGTTCAGTTCCATATAATATTCATGCTTTTCATAGAATGCAGTGGTGTTCGGTGAAATTGCATCGATGCGGATTCCGGTGACTCCTGGAGGGGTCTCAACGCTCAAAACAGTGCACCGATGTGTGAAATTCGTTAATGATATGTTGATCTCTGGATCGATTGCGTTCCACTGGCTGTACGGGATTGTTTCGGTGAGCGTGGTGGTGTCCTTTAGACGATTATCTTTACACTTACATTTAAATGTGATTTTGTTTTGTACCACGCATTGATCGCCGTTTGCCATTATCGATCTGCTCTCTGTTATTTCGTATGTCAACCAGTATTGTGTTATAAACCCCCTGTATTTGCAGTATCCAATAATGTAGTTTATCGATTTCGGGTCATCGGTGTGCATAACCCCGTTTTCGTCGATTAGGGTGCGGTCGAATCCGTTGATATACACGTATGCCCATGAGATGTCATCTGCTCGCCCGCCCGCATGATGCAAAGAAATATCGCTCGGAAACCCCCATGTCTCTGGATTGCACATCGCCCACCAATTGTGGTCTCCTCGTTTGAACCAGTAATAATGCTGGTGCAACGATGTGTCCTTTGAATTCTGCACCGCGCTCCAATCGCCACAATCAAAAATGACGTCATCGACGGAAACCCTCTGCAACTCGTCAGTGTAGTCCGCCGATGTTGTTTGTACCATGATGCAGGCGACGATTATGGAGCAAATGACGTTACGAATCGCTGTCATGTGGCAGGTAATGACCACAGAGCGTTCACCAGCCACGTCAGGAAAAGCACGACGATGACCGCCAACACCGCGTTCTTTAGCATCGTCAGTCCCAACGCGCTGTCCTTCTCCGACCTGTACACCGCATGGATGGTTCCGCCAGCGACGATCACAATCAGCACGACCCACTTGAACCATCCAGACAACCACACGTACACGGTCTCGCCCAGATCGTCAAACGAAACCGCTGGGAGTGTATTGGTCGTGTTCGTATCCGCCGCGCTCACGATCGAGACGAGAGAGAGCAGCATAAACAGCAATATCAACCGCCTCATGCGTCCTCCGGTTTGATCCGGATCAACGTGCACTGAAGCCAGTGCTTGTTGAATTCCTTTTCTTCGATACCCATCGCGGCGAGCAGGCTTGTGACCGTGAGCTTTCCCACCGACGATGGGCGCAAAACACCAGTCACACAATCTTGATTCTTTCCAGAAATTGATATAATGGTATCCATTGAGTGCTATATTACACCAACATAGTATAAATAAGTATCGGTTCGGTCTATATTAGACCAAAAAAAGAAGATGCCCATGCTTGTAATATCCCGCAATGGAATCGAACCGAGACCAGCACATCATGCCAGCATTCAATCGTGCTTTCCATTAACCTCTGATGCCTCGCTCTTTAGATCGGGGAGCGTCACTTTAATCAAGTTCGTCATTCCCGAAGTATTGTGTCAGAGGCGGGGTATGCGCCATGCTGCGTTCAACTTCATCCGAAAGATAATTTGGTTGTAGATTGCAGTATCGCCATAACACAACATCAATAACACCAAGCCGTTCATTGACTTCTTTTTGAATATCTTCACACATCTCAAGTGGTGTTTCGTATCCAAACCGTTCAGCCAATCGAATGAGATGTCGATCTGGTTTTACTGTATCGATGCCGAGGTTCCGTGCCAAGTGATATTTCGTGATTGGTCCGATCCACGGTAGCGTGGTAAACCATTCGATTTTATCATCTGAACGTAATAATTGATCGTAATACATCCTACAATTATCGAGAACATGCTCTATCATGTATGTTTGTGTTGTGTCATGGGGTTATCGCCTCTTGTCTAAACATGATCTCCATGTCTGCTGATCTGAAAACTATGAATCTATAATATATCTTCTCGAGTTCAGGTGTCGTTAGGTTGCATAACGTGTCTTGAAATTCATCCGATAATGCATTGACCAACGATTGTCGATCTGTTTGATTTTTCGTCTTCATAAAATCGCCTTAACCAGTGTTGCATAATATCGGATGATGTCGCATTCTTTCATTGCTTCCCATGCCAATGTGCGTCATCGATCCGGCGTTCCTGCGTCATGTGGACCATCAGTCTTCATCTCCAAATCTTTGAATCATATAAGTCCGCTATTCTGGTTTTTGTTAGTCCTTTCTGAATGCGCAACAATTCACATTCGTTCGGGTTGCCTTCAAGGGGGCAACTTTCACAAGGAAGCAAATTGCCTTCCTTTAGTCCACACCCCATCACAGTATCCTCATCCAGTTCTTCGATCTCATCAAGATCAATAATTCGATTACATTGAGGACATTTAGCTAATTTCATTCTTTTTGTTTCCTCTTTCCATATTCTTTCTCGGCGCAGCACGAGCACAGTGCTCGCCCATAGCAGCAAGTCACATCCCATTCTTCCCCGCATTCGTCACATGGGTACTCCGCTAGAATGCCATATAATCCCCTGATCAACGCATCTCTGTCGTCTTCGACCATTCCTATCGGCAGATCATCCACTTTCGCATCGCGTATTTGATATACCCTTATATCAATCCAATCAGTGTCAGGCAGTTCACCAGAATCGTAAACGATCTTCTTCGCTTCTTTTGCGGACGTCGCGACAACAGCGACCCCACACATTTCATCGCCATTGTGTACGAAATATCCTTTTTTACTCATTTATTACACCATCCCAACTTAATAGGGTCGTCCCAACATCGAACCAAAACATAAAAGTAGGGTCGAGCGATTCAATATAGCGGACTATGCCGCCACATCCTTTGTGCTTCTTTATGAAGTCCTGTTGATATGTTCTTAACATTTGTTTAACCTCCTATTCATAATTATTATCTTCGTCATCCATTGCTCTAATGACTCCACATAAAAGTTCTGCATCAAGTCGTTTACTTCGTTTATCCTCGTCTTCTTTTCTCATTTCTGTGGTCTCCAATTAACCTCTGATGCCCCGTGATTTATCACAGGGAACGTCACTTTTGATCTGATACAATGTCTTCCTGGAATATCTGCTCCCTCTACACGCTCCCAATAATGTTTTGCAAGGTGGTTTCTTGGAGCGCTGCATATCTGACGCATACCAGAATATGTAGTAGCATCTTCTATAAGTCCACCATAATATATACACATTTCACAATTCACATTAATCACCTCGGTAGAAATAAGAAATATCCTCTCTTGTTCATGTGCTACACCCCTATTTCTCGCAAGGAGGATGCCACGATTGCATTGCCGTAGCCATATCGATCATGTACCACATTCCATCGAGACCAAGCATAAAGTCAATGCTCCAATCTCCACCAAGTTCTTGTGCTATCTGTTCCGCGTACCCAGTTAGAACATCCACTTCATCAATTTGTTGCTGATCGTTCATGATTTCAAGCAAGTTCTGCCAATCAGATCGATCTGGATTTCGTATCGCATCCTCAATCCAGTACGGATGGCTACACACAACCTCGCCGTCACGCACGAAATACCGTCTCTCTGGAGCGATAGGCAGTCCTCTGAATGCCTTGAATGTTGCAGCAGGTGGAATGTATTCTCGAATCACAATCGACTCCATCGTGCAGTCGCAGAAGCAGTTCCCATCGACGAGTGCCCAGATATGCCGGATCACGTCTTCTTCGTTCTGAATGAAGCACGTCCGCTCAAAACTATGTTTTCCGCTACAAAGATCGGATCGCATAAAGACTGGATAGCCTCCAACCTTGATCGCAGCATCTCGGATCGACTGTTTCTCATCTTCTGACAGTGGGTCTTCACCGTCAAGAAGACTCCACCAATCTTGAATGTTCTTGGTTACTGGTATCTCCGTTTTTGGCATAGGAATATCAAGATGCCTTATTTTTGGATACCAGTAGTTCATACTCGTTTTATTCATGTTCTCGCTCCAGACAATGGTTCTTTCACGTAATTGCTGCATAACTGCGTTCCTAATTGAGTTAGTGTGCAACTCTCTGTACTATCCCAATTACGCGAAAAAGCCGATGGTATATCTTTATACCACTTTTTATGTGTACACATTCCTTCGACGTTCCAATAACAATCATTGACGCCGCTTTTGAGTTCAATTCCGTTCATTTTCCTCATCTTCTATTTTAGATATAAAATGTTCAACTGAATCATATTCAAAAACATAAGTGTTGAATACCGTATCTAATTCATCATCCGATAAATTAGATAATTCTTCACTGATTTGCTCTTGCACATCATGACGCAAATCTAAAAAATCGAGTGCGTCATCTGCCGAATCAGAAATAACATCCAATAGATAGTTTTCAATTTTACTTCTATATTTCATAATTATTTCACCATCCCAGCTTAACAGGATCGTCCCAACATCGAACCAAAACATAAATCATGTTGGCAACCATGAACCAGATGACAGCAAGCCACCAGGTTCGCCACAGAAAACATGCAAATGCTGGCAGAAACACACATACGAACCACCCAAAAAACATCTGTTCATCATGTAGATGTGCCCACGTCATTTTTAATCCGTTTCTAATACTGAATGTCATGTTCATTTCACTCCATATCGTTTACGATCTTTAAATTCTTGTTGTTTTGGTGCGTTCCAACTTGAAACGACCTGTAAGTATCCCGTTACCCTTGATATTATATCGCAAGCATGGGAATAGCATTCAGGACACATATAATGTCCGCAAACAGGACATTTAGCCGTTCCACCAACCGTTTTCTTGCATAACCCTTTTCTGGCTGCAAACTGATGTACAGGGCATCTCAACACATTTGAATCAATGTTCTCTTGTATTTCACCCCATTTATCTTGTGCTATCATATCTTGTTTCCACTCAAGACATATTTTCAGAAATTCTGAAGGTTGCAGTTTCAATATATCGTCTGTTTTATACATGTTGATTCACCTCGTGAAAATCGGGATCGGAGTCATCAATCTCATATATTATTGTTGTAGTATCGATCTGTTGCACTTTGTAGATACGGCCGCATTGACATGCTATGATCATGTCGTTATCATATCCCGAGTATGTAATCTTGTGTCCACAATGACAATAGTGTACTCGTGCTGTTGTGTCAATTTGTGTCATGATTTCAGTCATCCGTAAATATTACTTCAAAAATATGAATCAATTCATCTTCAGTATACCCTTCGTCAATCAACTTTTTAAGTCTTAATGAATAAGATTCATTAACCTTATTACAATCGTCGATAAGTTTATTAATTCCGTCCCGTACTTCGATAAAATCGGATGTATCAATAAATTCCATAATTTCAGTCCTCCGTGTTACGAAGATCGAAATCTGTCATATAGTCCCTGTGACCGTCTTTCCAGTCAATGTCCGATGGTTGATAAGTGTCTGCCTCTTTCACTGGCATAAACTCACGTGTTTTAGGGTTATAATATAGTTTTATATGCCCATCACGTTCACGTGCGTCGGCGAGTCCTTCACAGTACGCATAGTACTCGTTCTCGATGTTTGACTGTCTTTCATCAAGACCTACGGCACGTCCTTGATTATATCCAGTATCATACGCTTCAGCTTTAATTGCTGTAATCCGATCTTCGATGAGTTCTACGAGATCGTCAATTTGCATAGCTTTTAATTGTGTCATGATCTACGCCTCCGTATTACGAATTTACTATAGAATCATCGTAAAAATCTTCATGATCACCATCGTCATAGCCAGCACGATACCCATCATGATACCCCTCGCAATATGCGTGGTACTCGTTCTCGAAGTTTGGTAATTCAGCGTGCTGCTTACCCTCCCAAAATCCTTTAATGTAGCCATATTGACGCCCTTCACAGTACGCATAGTACTCGTTCTCAATATTCGACTGCCGGCGATGTGCAAGTCCCATCTCATATCCACATTCGTAGCCACTATCAAATGCACGTGTTGCAATCGTTGCAAGTTCGCGCTCAACGAACTCTACGAAGTTGTCAAGTAGTGTGTCAATTTGTGTCATGATTTCAGTCCCCCAGAATATCGTCGATTGATTCGCTGCCCGAATATATCACAACCACGTCCACGAGTTCGATGTCGTTCAGCCCATCGACTTCATCAGCAACCGCGGATTTAATGTCTTCTCTCATTCCAACAAAATCGACTGCATAATCCATATCATCACAAATGCAATCGGTTGTGTATTCTCGCAAAAACTCACGTTGTTCGGTTGTTAATTCCATGTTTCAATCCTCATCGATTTCTGCGATCTTTCATCTCTTTTGCATAGGTTTCCCATCCAACCTTGTCAACTTCTCCGCCCTAAAGGGCTGGAGCTTGCTCCTGAAGTCCATGTTCTATGTACCTCGAAACGATAGGTAGGTTGACTGCTACCCTCGCTGCTATATTCATAGCAGCTACGTGGTCTGCATGACCAGAGAAGCCACACAATCCACATCTGAATGTATCTCTGTCGGGTCTGTTTGTTCTCGATATGTGGTGGCAGACCGGACATTCCTGGCTTGTGTATGCTGGATCGATCCCGACTACAGGTATGCCTGCCACTGTCGCCTTATATTCGATGAACTGCCTGAGCTGGTAGAATCCCCATGAGTGCTGGCGACGTCTCTGCGACTTTCTAACAGTTGTCCCATTCCTGATGCCACCGAGCTCTTCGATCGCGATGATGGATTGGGTGTCTTTAGCCTTCGCAACCAGTTCTTTTGAGATGCAATGATTCATATTTCGTCTGAACCTCGCTTCTCTACCGCTTATCTTCTTCAAGTGTCGTTTAGCAGATTTTGTCCCACAACTCTGCAGGTCTGCCTTCAGAGATTCGGTTCTCTCACGAACTCTGTCCATCTCTTCACCAGAGTACGTGTCGCCGTCCGAATCTACCGCGATGTTTACGATGCCCATGTCCACGCCGAGCACACCGACAGGTTTGATCATCTCCTCTTCAGGTACGTCTACAACGACCGCGAGATAAAATGTCTTATCTCGGTAGATTAGATCAACCTGTCCTCTTATCCGGTTAAGTCGTACTGCATGGTACTGCCCAAACACAATGGGGAGTTCTATCCTGCCGTCCAGCGTCAGGATGGATACCCGATCGATCCCCTTCCATGAGAGTATGCGCTGGTCATAAACCATTGTGCCATCCTGTCGGAAAGTGGGTTTGATCTTCTTGTCTCGCTTATAGGATTCAACTACTTTTGAGATCGCTCTAACGGTCATCTGTGCTGACAGACCGTATCGCTCTCTGATGTCGTAGTAGACGATCTTCTGCAGTTTGACCTTATTAGCACACTTCTTTTCGTATGCTGTGTTTGCGATGTCGTTGCACGCAACATTGAATCGATGCATAGTGCGGAGCAATTTCTCATGTTGCTCTTTGTCGGTATTGACCTTCACCATCAATGTTTGTAGCATAGTATTGTATGTATCTGTCTATCTACTTAAGTGTTTCGGTCGCCAATTCCTCCCCACCCTAAAGGGATGGGGATTCATTGTTGATAGTCTGTGAGCAGCTTTTAGTTTCTCGACGTCATCAAAGACTTCCACGAATCCGATTGAACCGTTATTAGGTCCATCGAAGACGAAGATGTTGTTCGGTAGTCCTCTTAGTTCACATTCATCCCATACGGACCATCTTTGAATATAATATTCTAAAAAAACCAAAAAGTCACCAAAAATCTACCAATATACTCCACAAATTATATGTATCATAAGAGACAAGTGTATATTACACACATTCCGAGCAGGGATGTGGGGAGTCGGGAATTATCATGCCATACCTCACCAACAGCGACTTGCCAAAAACCGTGCGTGACAACTTGCCAGAACATGGGCAAACGATCTACCGCAATGCATGGACATCGGCAGCAGAGGCGAACCCAGATTACGACGAGGAGCAACTAGCGAAGATCGCGTGGGGTGCTGTAAAAAAGGTATACCACAAAGTTGGTGATAAGTGGGTTCGAGCAGACGTGATCGGAGCTGAAGTTCCTGCATCTAATTACGATGCTAAAACACATATTGTAAAAGCAATCAAGGTCGGCACAGTTGCACATAGCAACGAAGGGATTCCGTTTGAGTGCACATTTGAATGGTTACAGTCACATGCCGATGACTGGACGGGTGGTAAGCTCATAGCGAACCACTATGGGTCTGATTCAAAAACATACGCCGACATTGAACGATCGTGGTTTGATGGTGAGTTCGAGATGATGCAACTTACCAACATGGATGCGGAGACCGAGCGGAGGATGCTTGCGAACGAACACACTGGATTTTCATTTGATGCAGTGGGTACAATCGACGATCCAACCAACATAGTGGGCACAAATCTGTCGATCCTGTTCTATCCACATACACCAGCATGTTCAGCAATGGATGGATGTGGGTTGGCAGCAGACGAATTACAATCACAAGATGTGAAAACTGGCGATATTCCAACAATAGGGAGTGAAGCAATGGAGAACAAAACGTATACCGTTGCTGAAATCGAATCAATGAAAGCAGAGTCTGCCAAAGTTGCAGCGGAACTCGCGACACTCAAGGCAGAAGCGAAGACACACGAAAGTGAGATCAACGTGCTGAAGGCAGAAATCTCTGCTCGCAACGATAAGATTTCAGAACTAACAGAGACGGCAGCCACGTTGTTTGCCGCAGAAGATGTCGAGAAGCAGATCGCGGATGCGAAGGCGACTATGTTCTCGGCTGAAGACGTCGAAGCGGCAAAGAAAGAAGCGGCAGAAGCCGCAATTGCTGCGGAGAAGGAGAAGATGGAGCGGATCGCAGCAGAGATTGCAGCGATCACGAAGATGTTCCCTGAAGGACTCGCAGAAGACTTCCGCACCGAGATCATTGCGATGGTTAAGGATGGTAAGTCACATGAGGCGATCCTGAAACTCGGCGAGATCGAGTACACGGCATTTAAGGCACAGATACCGACGGCGGTTGGCGACCAAGATGAGACAGAAGATGCACCAACTGACGGATTTACTGTCGGTGCTTGCAAGGAGGTCTAATCATGGCATACACTGGTCATATCAAACCTATAAACAAGATCGTTGCAGCAGGTACGCCACTTGTACAGGAACTGAAGGTGGAGACCGCTACCAACATGTATCCGGGTAGACTTGTTCAAAAGGGTACAAATGATGACGATATAATCGTGGCGGACAGTACAGTAGGAAATGATATTGTTGGGTGGCTTGGATACGAGCAAACCGCTCCTGTGTTTAGACCGTCTACACCAGACACTATTTATGAAGCCGACGACATGGCAGCAGTACTCAATGGTGGTGGGTTTATCATTGTAGCGTGTCTTGCTGCATCGCAAACCATCACGAAGGGTGAAGCACTGACGTCCGCAGCAGCAGGAACACTTACTACATCAGCTGGACCTGACACGGACATCGTTGTAGCGTATGCAGAGGAATCGGTGACAACTACTGGTGCTATTGCAGATATCATGGTAAGGAGCGTGATTTAGATGACTGACACTACGCTACAGTCGTTCAGTAAGCAAGTAGACAAGAAGCTCATAGAACCGCTGCGAAGAACTTTGGTCGGGAGACGAATTGTTCCAGTTACTTCCCCTGTCGGATTCGGTACATCATCTGTTGAGTGGTCGAAGATAACCGAGATGGGAAAAGGGATGGTTTCGTATGCATTCGCTGACACATCCGATACAATTGGTGCTGTCCCCACTACGTCAAAGATTCCCGTGTATTGGAAGGATTACAAGATGGATCGCCGACAATACGAGGGGTACAAAGTCAAAGGCGTGAATATCGACACTGCTACTGCACAGAGCGCTTCGTATGCTGCTGCATACGCAGAAGATGAAGCAATCATCATGGGCGTGAAACGCGATGGCACGAACTACGAGATCGATGGATTGTTCGCAGGCGCAGGAAACACCGATAACACTGCATTCGATTTTGCAACTGCTGGGAAGGCGACCGATGCATTGGGAACGGCTTACGAGAAGTTCGCTGACAGTAATGTTCCAGTTGGGGATAACATCCCGTTCAACATGGTACTCAACAACCAGTCGTATACGCAGTTGCTGAGGGTCAGAAACTCAAGTGGTGTCCGTGAGATGCCAGAAGTTCGGGAGATGCTAAACGGCGGAAGGATCATCGCAACGAGTGTGCTCGCGAGTACGGAGGGGCTTGTGCTCCCACACGACAGCATACTTGAACCGTACGTGGACTTCTATCTGACATCTGATTGGAAGACCGAGCATGGTTTCGATTCAAAGCATCCTGATACGAACGATCTGACTGGCAGAGTGTATTCTGCGGGGATTCTGAGGATCAAACACGACGTCGCGATATGCGCGTTCACCAACCTATAGGCTGGTGAAATATTCTTTTTCGAGGCGAAAAATGAAAGCGATCATAAAAGCGAGTCGGTTGTCAACAGGCGGCGTCGATTATCGACGTGGAGACATTGCAGATCTATCAGACAAAGAGATGGTGCGACTATCTCCGTTTGTCGAACGGGTCTTGCCCACTATCGAAGTCGTTGATGAGAGAGATGCGAAAATCGCTGAACTCGAACAGACAATCGAATCGCTTCGCCGCGAGATCGATGCAAAAAATGCGGTTCCGTCGGGTGTTGACAATGTTCCACCAGATACATCTACCACAAATACCAATGTGCAAAAGCGAACCCGCAAACGGAAGTGACGATGATCACCCACGATGAGATACGGACAGCAGCAATTGCAACACTCAAATCGGATGCTGCTGTTAACGCTGTCATGAAAGGGTGGTATCGTTATCTCCTTCCAGTCGCGAACATCCGTTGCCCCGCGTTCTATATCGGCGAGATCATTCAGCCGTTCAATGGAGCGTGTGGCACGGGCAAACAGTATACGACACTTGCTAATATGATGGACATAACGGCAGGTGTGTTGTGCGACAAGCACGACAAAGACGATGCTGACACGCAACTCGGTAGTACCTACGAACTGGTGTATGATGCATTCCAATCTACGCCCGGACTTGGGATAGATAACTTCGAGATACACAGCATCACTCCGATCACGACGAAACCTATGCCACAGTATGGCAAGTTTACGTTTGGAGCGGAAATGATTTTGAATGCAACGCTGGAGGAATAAAAATGGTCGATATATCGACATACAAGGATGAAGTATACGAAATATATGAACTGTACCATGATGTGCAGACAACAGCAACGTCGCCAACACTCACGGTCACAGGCAAGAAGCCACATGCAGATGTGATTGCTGCTACTGGGCACGAACTCAAGCGAACGCGGGTATATGTCAATGGAGTGCGTGCGACTGTTACAGAAGTGGCATTGAGTGGGAGTGGGAATGATACAGAGATTACTGTATCAGATACTATTGTGTCGGGTGATTCGGTTGACATCTTTCTGGCGACAACCACAGGAACGCTTTCTAACAACACGACATCAGGGAAGTTTCCATTGGTCGAACTGCAAACGATGCAGGACTATGGTGCAACGTCGAACACATTCAAACAACCCGGTTGTGGTACGGAGCGTAAAGAGTCAGTTGCATTCGCTGCTGATGGCGACATCACGCTTGGAATGAACCGGCGTGGTAATACCAACATGCAAAACTTCGCTCTCGCAAGGAAGAACAAGAAGTATTTGATGATCATTGTCAAAGATACCACCGATGCAGCGAATCCAACATACGATGTCTTGCATGAAGCGAGAGTGGCGTCATACGGACGTGCAGCAGAAGCGAACGATTCACAACGCGGTGTGGTGACAGATACGATAACATTCAGTTTCGTGCCTGATGCGGCGATATCAACGTAGGGGGTGATTTAATATGGTAAGATCAAGCACTTATAAAGATGAACAATATGCCATTTACGAGGTGTATGTTCTGTCAGGACATGCGGTCACTTCTGGGGAAGCATCAGCAAATGCAATCGATATAGCAAACGTGCAAGCTCACGCAGACGTGATAGCACATGAAGAGTATGCTCGCGCGTACGCTGACGGCGCACTATCGGCGATCACTGGTGTTACATACAGCAGTCCTGACACAACGGTGTCTTTCTCAAGTTTAACCGAAGGACAGATAGTGGATATATACTTCCCTATGACTGGAACTGATTGTGGATCACTTGTAAGCAACACCGACACTGGAAAACTCGCGCTCCCGCGGATGCAGACCATTCAAAATTGGAACGTGACGTCGAATATGGAGCAAGTTCCAGAGTGTGGTACAGAACGCAAAGAACCAATAGAGTTCGCTGCTGATGGTACGATCACACTTGGTCTTAATCGGCATGGAAACATGGCAATGGCTGACTTCACTGCTGCACGTGCGGGGAAGTCTAATGGCGATGAGATATTCCTGTTAATCGACGTGATCGATACTACTGTGGGGACTGCGACACACGATCTTCTGCTTGAGGCGAAGGTTGAGTCATATAGGCGAACATCGAGAGCGGATGATAGCATACGGGGTATCATAACTGACACGATAACATTCAGTTTCGTGCCAGACGTGGTATCACTGTAAACACAAAGTTGCTCGACTTCGGTCGGGCACGACTTTTTTTAGTGTGTCGCCATGCTACCAAACTACGCCGAATACGAGCGGATTCGTAAGCGGTATGGCGAAGAAGCTCCACAAACCAAAGCGGCACGCAATTCTCTTGAACCCGTTGACGAACTTGAATTGGTGTCCGACTATCGTACCGCATACGCCAAGTATGGTGCATATTCTCCAAAAACCAAACTCGCAGCAAATGCATTGCGAACAGCAGGCATCAACATCCCAAATGTCAAACAGATGTATGGGGTGGAATCGACCGCGACGGAACCATCTCCAAACATCGTATCTCCTGATAACGAAGATGTCATCCCAATCGAAGAACGCACTGGTGAAGAACTAATCAAAGATGCAGCAGATCAGGCGACCACCGACATCGACAGAGTTAAGTTGCACGAAACGTTTGCAAAGGAAACGCTTGCACCAGACAAGGTCAAGCAATCGACGGAGCAGTATGAGTCGGATCTGAAGGGTGAGTCTGTGCCGCGGGTGACAGAGTCGTCGATCGGGCATGTGGGGATGCTTGATGCGACAACGATGGATGAAGATGAGTTGGTCGAATCTGGGTATAATGCAAGCAAATTGCAGTTCCAACGAACATCAGAATATTTTGCAGAGCGGCAACGTCATGTCGAAGAAGAGAAAAAACAGTATCCATTGGTCGGTGGATTATTATTCAAGCGGCAGACGTCTCCACTTGAACGTGAATATTATGATGTGGTGCAGAAGTTCGGTGAAGATGCTCCGTCTGCACGCAAATTAGAGTTGGAGATCGCAAAACGAAAATTACAACCACTGACAGAAGAATCAACCATCCCGTTTATGCGAGTTCCAGAAGGCGACACTGGATTCTTTGCACCGCCTCCAAAATCGCTTGTGGAACGTGAGAAGGGGTTGCTCGACACGTTGATCGCTCCACTGCTGTTGGGTGAGCAGGCATCGGGCACAGCGATATATGCATTGCGTAAGGCAATGGGGTTCGGAGGCATCGATTGGATTGAGGAAGCAGAAAAGGGGGAACGATTCAAAGAAATCAGTCCATCGATGGCTTTGGGAATCACCACACGAGAAACAGATATATTTACCATGCGCGGGGTTGCGGGACTTGCTATTGACATCGTACTCGATCCGACCTCATACATCGGCATTGGTGTGATTGGCAAAGCAGGCAAATTCGGTAGTAAGCTTGCGAAGTCGGCGAGGATTGTCAGTGGAACGGGGGATGTTGCTACGGTTGGCAAAAAGGGTGTGCGGGCAATTGGCGAACTTACAACATCGATACGAGCAGCACAACCACATTTGTCAGTACAAGCCGCAAGAAAACAAGCGGAAGCGATTGTATATGAAATGGCAAAACGCAATCCCGAAATTCTCGCTGCAAGGAAGTACATCGAACCATCTTTGCATTTCATGGGGCAACCTGCTTATGTCGTGGAACCAGCCAAACGATTGTTGCGCAAAGCATGGGAAGCTGCTCCACTACTTAAGAAAAGAAAAGCCGCCGTTGAAGCCATTCGCACGGCATTCGTGCCATTCCACAAAGTTCGGCAAGCAGCAGGAGAACGTGCAGCGGAAGTGTTTGCCAAGTTCTATCGGGCGACTGAATATGAACGCGGTGAATGGGGGAAACGTGCTGCTGTGTTGGCAAAGAAACGCCCGTTCTTTGTGAAACAAGCATCCGAACAAGAATACAATAAACAAGTGCGACAGTATCTCGAACGTGGAGTTATGCCGACCGAACCACAAGCACTCGAAGAAGCACTTGAGATTCGCAAAGGGTACGAAGAGTTGTTTGAACGCGAGATCGAAGAAGGTCTCATCACGCGGGAGCAGATGCGTCCTGACTACATGTTCCACGTACTCACGCCAGAGGCGAAGGAATATCTGAAGAAAGAACTCGGCTCGGAATTCAGAGAAGGCGAAGAAGCGTTCACTTACATGCGACAACTTGAGTCTGCGCACGAAAGAACGTATACTGGCACAATTGATGAGATTAATGAGCAGATGGCTGAAGCTCTTGGCGGGAAGAAATTCTTTGTCGATGACCCGCTTAAAGCGTTCTTTTTACGTGGCGTGGAATCTGCACGTGCAATCGAGTCGCACAAACTCAAAAATGCAATTATGACTGGTGAATGGACTAAAACAGTCGAAGAACTGTCTCCAGTTGCGGGGCGCACGATTCCGAAGTTCGATGAAGACGTGATCGAAGAGATGGTGGAGAAAAAGTATGGAACACGTATTGGTAAATTGAGAGAACAGATTGGAATTCCCGAAGATGCCGAAGTGACCACACTCGAAGACATACTACAATATGCAAAACGTGATGTCACTGAAGAAGATTTGCTTAAGTCGATCGATGAGCAAATAGCGGAGACAGAGAAAGCAATCGAATCTGGCATTTGGCGATCGGAAGAAGGGGTGCTCGGTGCAAAACCAGATGTCGTCACAACTACACAATGGCATCTTACCAAATCTGCTAAAAAAGCAGAAGAAGATCTAATTGGTCTCCGTATCGAACGCGAAGCAATCCGAACGGGAGTCAGACGAGAAGAAGCGATCACAGCATTCGACACCGAGACCGTCGAATTATATAAAAAACGATCCTACGAATACCTTGTAGAAGCAGGGGAGCGGTCCCGACGGACACGTGAAAAACTTGTCGATGCCCGCAAACGTTTGGATGAACTGACAACATCAAAAAAAGTACGTGATGATTATCTCGAAGAGACTCGCAAAAAAACGATGCGTGAGAGATCGCGGTATGGATTGTTGCGAGAAACACGAGAATCGATGGAGGGTGTTTATGAAGAAGTCGGAAAGGGGCGTGGTGTCGCAATCTCACCACATCAAGTGGAAGATGTTCTACCACCGCATCGATTGGATAAATACACAAAGGATTACGAAAAATTACAAGATTTGTTACACACTCGGATGGGAACGGAATACGTAGAACCGACTGCGAAAGAAATCGAGTCTGCACAAGAATTACTATCTCCGTATGTGAAATACTTCTCTCAACAAGAAAAAATGGCAAAGGGGACGTATATCAAAGAATCTCTTGCTTACGAAAGACTCCTTAAATATGGTGTCCCTGTCGATGAAATTCCCGCCGTGAAAAAACAATCTGATAAAGTAGATAAATTGGAATCGCTGTTAAAATCCGCGGAAGGCATAGAAAGTGAATATGCTGGTGCAGTTATCGGGATTGAAAAGGGTATACCAATTGAAGATGTTTTGAAAGATGCTGATGTTTCCAAACTCGCTGATGTAGTGGGCACACGCGAAGCAAAACGAGATGTGTTTGTTACCAATCTTGATAAAAAACTTGCGAAAACACTCGACGCTCTCGACGAAGCAATCGCCACAAAAACGGCCGCCGTCGAAGCGGGAAGAGTGCCACCAAAACAATCTGGCGAATACCGCAAACTGATCGCAGAGAAAGATGCTCTCGTCGAGACCCGTGAACACATCTCAAAGTTCTACGCGGACTTTGACTCTCTCTCACCTGAAGAGTTGGCAAATGAAGCGAAACGAATATCAAAACTCACAGGAATCGCGGGCGAAGACAAGAAACTATTCACCGACATTGCAGCAGGCGTAAAGCTCTTCGACGACCTTGCTAAACAATCAGAATATGCCGCAGAATTGAGATCAAAAACCAAAGTTGCAGCACCAAAGAAGTCGGTAATGGTACGGAAGGAAGACGGCACAGTGGAAGAATTCCTCTACGATGCCGACTTCGGTACATACGTTCCAAAAACATTAATTGACGAGATTGAAGAGACAGTGCCCGTCGAGAATATGTGGACAAAACATTACGATCCGTTCTTGGCAGTTTTGCGGAAGGGGTATATCGGGTATTGGCCGTCGTACTACGTTCGTAACGTTTACAGTGCAGCATGGCAGAATATGTATCGTCGTGTCGGAGTTGAAGACTATGCAGCAGCGGTTGCAACGAAGTATGGTCCCGAAGACGCACTGATCGATCTTGGTCCGACGTATGGTAAAGTTCCCGCGAAAGAACTCAAAGAGATGATGGAGAAGCAAGGTGTTACTGGACAGATCGGGTTTGTTGATGTTCCTGAAATGTTCATGGAAACTGGTGCGATTGGAGGAGTGTCTTTAACGAAGGGGATACAGACAGTAGAATCGTCGATGCAGTTCGCAATGAAGACTACTGAAGACCTTGCTCGGATGCCGCTCTACATCAAAACGATGCGGCAGGGCGGTAGTCCCGAACAAGCGGCAGCAGTGGTTCGTCAGTTCCAATTCGAGTATGGTGCGGCAGGACTCACTGCATTTGAGAAGCGCAAGATGAAACGGGCGTTCTTGTTTTACACTTGGTTCAGAAAGAATGTTCCGTTACAAACACAGATGCTCGTAGAACAACCTGGGACGTTTGCTGCTGCGTTCAAAACTCGTGAGATGATGATCTCCCCAGAAGAGTACAACGAGCTTCCTGAGTGGGCTAAAGAAGGTTTTGCTCGCGGGGGCGAAGGCAATCGATTCTATGTGATGGATGTGCCGCTCACCGACCTCCCTGGACTGTATGCTCGCGAAGAGCTTTGGTTCGGTGTGTCGCCAGTTGCAAAGGTTGCAATGGCACATGCATTGGGATACGATCCATCAACGAAGATGCCACTGACGACACCCGAAGAATGGGGCGACTTCTATGCAAGGACGTTTATTGGTAGATACAAATCGTTGTATGATGAGATGGGGCGGCTCAATGGAGGCGAGATCACACCAGAAGATGTAGCAATCCATCAACTTGGTGGAGTGTCTGTTGGACAGTACCGGGGGCGGAATGCAAAAGAAGCATACAAAGCAGCACGACTTTACGAGTGGCAACCGAGTGAAGAAGATTATATTGCCGCGTTTGAAGCGGCAGGACCAGAAGGAGCGGCTGCATACGAAACATTGTGGAAACCTGAAGCACGTCCGCGCGGCGAAGTGTTTACCGAAGCAATTCCGTGGTATCGTGATATAAATTGGATGGAGGAACCACCATGGAAATGGGGGCAGAAAGAAGAGTATATTGGAGAGAAGGGCATCATGCTCGGACTCTCTGCCGAACAAGAAGAAGTCATCGCGGGACATCGACTCACCGACGAACAGAAAGAAGAAGTAAAACGTATCTACGAAGAAAAAGGAGCTGAGTTCGCAGCAGGGTATCGCACGTTAATGGCTGTGGAATATCACGAAGCAAGAGCAGCAATCGCTGGCAGAGAACCAATCAAACCAACCGCAATCACAGAAGCATATCAAAAACTTGTGAGTAGAGTTGGAAAGGATGCGGCACAAGGAGCTAAGGTCAAGACATTCTACACAACCGAAGGTAAACCACACGTCATGATGCTCACCAAAGAGGAGGCGGAAGATTGGGGCGATTGGCAACCACCACAGCAACTCGTTGATTGGTTGTATGAAGAAGTTGAAGGTGAAGTGGTGGAGTTGCCGCTCGATGAATATGAACAATACATCAAATCCCGTGATTTCGATTACATGTTGTCACCGAAGGAACGCGGAGAGAAACGTGGACGAGCGTTATCATGGAGGTTTGAACGAGCAAGAGCGAAAGTTGAAGAAATCAAAGCAACTATCGAAGAGGGAGCTGAACCGTCACAAGAACTGATTGATGCAGAAGATGAACTTCGAGAAGCACAGACCGCAATGACAGAGTTCATTCGTGGCGGAGTAGGAAAAACAGAAGAAGGAATATCCGAATATGATCGGGCGGTTGCGGAGTTCGACAAAGAGTTTTGGGATTATTATGAGGCGGCGGAAGGTAGCGGAGAGATCGAAGCACTCGGCAAAGAGGAAGTGATCAGACAATCGATGGAATTTGCGGAAAGGCAAACGGGGATGCACATAAACATATCTCCACTTGAGCGACCGAAACCAACGGAAGAGATGCTTACAGAACCATTTGTTTCGACTGGAATGACGTTGTACGATCAAAAATTCTTCGAGGAATACAACCGTCTGAAAGATGAAGGGATGGTCGAAGCTCTCGGCAGAGCGGAGGTTGTGCGGCAAGCTGTGGAAGGATTAGATAAACCTGATACACAAGATATCGGTTGGGGCAGAGGTCTTCTTGGAGAAGAAGAAGTAGTCGATTGGAACGCGACTCTTGTTCGAGAGCGATTGAAGACAGCAGCAATAGAAGACGAAGAGCAGATTAAGATTCTTGGCGAAAAAGCAGTGACACGAATGGCCACAGAGTTTGCATCGAAAGAGACAGGGATTCCTGTTATCACAGAGCAGCCAACGATACGCCCATTGGCAGAAGATGTCATGAAGTATCTCACCGAAGCATATAAGGAAACAGGATTTATCCCGTCGACAGCACAGAAGGAATGGGCACTCCGCATGACAGAAGATACCCAAATCGTGTCGGCAGAACAGTTTGAAGAGATGATGGAAGAACGGGCAGCAATGGGTACAGAAGAATATGCAGCTTTGCGAGAATTGGGGATGATAAAACCAATCCGCATGACGTTCGGTGAGCAGATAGCTATTTGGTCAGAAGAATATGCCGCCAAACAGAAACAAGAACAATTGTATCGCGAAGAATACGGCGAACTCCGTGCAGACATCCGCGGCACAACAAAAATACGCAGGGATGAATATATCACGACCGATCTCTTATTAACTCGTGGTGCAGAAGATATTGGTATGCGGATGTCACGCAAAGCGGAACTTGAAGAAATGCTTGGCATTGGAGTTGATCGATGATGGGCGTTATGGGACATTTGTTTGTATGCGGGGGTGATTGCTAATGCCGATGCCATATCTGTCCGCACATGTCATAGACGATACTGGAGAGACTCGCGGCACATACGAACACATCCCATGCAAATTATCAAATATTCAAAAAGGGCACTTAGCTGTCGAAGTCGAGCAATCGCTCTTTGAAGGCGACCGAATGACATTTTATCAGATTCTCACATCTCGCGACTCCGAACTCGACCGGATGCGCCCCATCAGGTTTTACACTGAAAATGGCGGCACTAAAATCTTCGATGGTGTGGTGATCGACACCGAGTACGCATATATTGGTGCGGACTACATGGCGTTGCGGTGCAATGCCGCGGGGTGGTGGCGAGAACTTGCACGGATGAACTTTCATCAACCGATTGAGTATGATGGGGATTGGTGCGTGAATGATATTTATCTCGATCTTGTGCGACGGGCAAACGATATGGGCGTGATGAAGGAAGCATTGTACAAGTATGATACAGACAAGATTCCTGAATACGGTACATACGAAGATGCGTATAAAAATGACACGAACACAACGCTTGTGTTTAACAACGTCTACGAAGGAATGAAGACACTGACACGGTTCCTCGACATCGCCGACGCAACATGTGCTTATGAGTTCGGGTTGCGGGTAGAGTCGTTACCACGAGCAGCAGTTGCTGGATCGTGCGATGCAATATCGGCGGCTGATTGCGAAGATTCTATTTATATTCTTCCATTTCCATTAAATCAAGACAAAGACGAAGAAGCGACGTTCAAGAAGTTCCAACTCACATCAGGATACAATGTCAGGCGGGACTATCGACAATTGGCAAATGATTGTTTTGCTGTTGGGGACGGATACGTGACGCAACAGATACATCCAGTTCCGATATTATCCAATACACCAATCCTGACTGACCCAGATCAATTTGTACCAGATCGTCAGCCGAAATTGTCACATTATCTCCGCGTGACAATTGACAACTCAAATGGCGTGCCTGTTCACGGCAGGGTTGAAATTGAGTTTGACGACGGGACGATCGATATTCTCAAGTTCGATCTGTCTTTAGCTCCAGCAGGAACGCATTCGACACAAATACAATACACTTCAGTTAGGGGGGTGTTCGATACGTTGCCATGTTATGCAATCACTGCACACGATCTTAATTGGGCAGGAGTCTCAATCACAATCGATGAAGTTACCAACGAGTTCCCTGCCTTTTACACAACGATCGCTGGCAAATCGATAAACACATACGGACGCGCTCCAAAAACAATCGAAGGACTGTGGCTCAACACACAAGCACGAGTGAACTATGCAGCAGGCAAGCATTGTCGTTTGTACCATGCACCGTCCCACTCGCTCTATGCGCCCGTTCATCAACGTTACGTTTCGTACAACAATCTGATCGGTAACACAGCGAAGTTCTATTCACCGTATACAGCGCAACTCGAATCGTTTTTGGTGACTGGTTGTGTGTATGGATTCGTCGGCACGCGAGTGTCGCAGTATTTGTTGGGCAAGCAATATTCTTATGATTGGGATTATGAAGGGACAAATATTTATGTATTTGTAGAGCTAGAACATGTTTATGTAGGAAGTGAAAAGGTGACACTCTAATGGTTCAACACAGCGAAATACCACCGGACTACTGCCATCCACCGAAACCGCACAACCAGTCAGCTGATACGATCACGTCTGGCACACTCCCCGTTGTTCGTGGCGGCACAGGACAGAGCACCGCGCAAGCAGCGATAGATGCGCTAACACAAGTGTCAGAAGCTACAGACGAACACGTTCTCACAAAAGACACTGGAACGGGGAATGCGATATGGAAAGCATGTAGCGGAGGCGGCGGCGTCACAGACCACGGTGCATTAACAGGACTTGCTGATGATGATCACACGCAGTATCTGCTTGCTAATGGTTCACGAGCGATGGCTGGCAATTTGGACATGGACGATCACAACATCATTAGTGCGGATACATCGATATTATACTTGGCAACGGGTACGGGTGGTGCAGATGATACATTTATTGCTATACATGGTCAGAATGCTTCTGTCTATCCAGGCGACATTCTTTTTTGGAGCGCACAATATTCAGACGCGGCAGTAATGGCGATAATGGATGATAGTGTAAATCCGTACTTAACGCTGAATATGCACCAGATTAAACATCTTGCCGCTGGTACATCAGCCGACAGCGCCATCCGCAAGGATCAAGCATTGCTTCTCGATGGTTCACAGGCGATGGCTAACAATCTGGACATGGGCGGCGACCATGTCATCAAAGACATGAAAAATCATGTGGATGCAACATTATCAGGCACTCCGAAAATAATAGAAATCGATATTGGCGGAACTGCTTATTATATAAAAGCATACCCAGTGAGAGAGGGTGGCAGCGGACTACTTCCAAGCAATACATTATATCCAAGCAATACTTTATATCCGAGTAATACATAAGTAGAGGTAATAAAGATGGCATATACAAAAACAACATGGGTAAACGACACGACTCCCGCGATAAACGCGACAAATCTTAACCACATCGAGACGGGGATAGATGAAGCCCATGACCACATGGCAGCAGCAAACCCACATTCCGGAAGTGCTGCATCAGGCGCTAATTCGGATATAACAAGTCTCTCTGGATTGACTACCGATCTTTCGATTGCACAAGGCGGGACTGGACAGAGCACCGCGCAAGCAGCGATAAATGCACTGACGCAGGTATCTGGAGCTACAAACGAGTATGTTCTCACAAAAGATACGGGGACCGGAAACGCGAAGTGGAAAGTCGCTACTGGAAGTGGTGTCACCGACCACGGAGCTTTGACAGGTCTCGCAGATGACGATCACACTCAATATTTGCTTGCCAATGGCACACGATCATTGGTAGGCAACTGGAATCCCGATGGAAACGGCACGCGAAAAATCGGAGATTCAACACATAAACTCGCCGAGATATGGGCGGTGGATGGTATCTTCGGTGATCTCGTATTTGAGGAACGGGAATGTCATATATGCGGCAAAACATTTGACGAAGGGGACTTATTATCATTGGTGGTTATAAAAATGGCTAAAAACGGAACGCACACAGTACCGGTTCACAGTACATGCGTCGGAGGTGATAACTGATGGCGTTTCCAGTTGCACATGATCCGTACATCGTTCGCGTGAGCGCTGTCACTGATGGAGGTAGTCCAGTATCGGGAGCGTCTATCAAACTTGAGAATCTAACGAAAGCTACAGACACGACCAAAGTAAGTAGCGAAACCAACAGCAATATAGCAATCAACTTATCTGAATGCGGTGATTGGACAGTCGGCGATGAGATCAAAGTCACCGCAACGTATGACGGAAAAACAGGATCGTCCACACACACGACCGCGTCTGGGGACAACGGCAGGTGGAATGCAGGAAGTATTGCTATTTCTACTGGTGGCGCTGCAACGGGTGTTCAGACCTCAAGTCATACGCCATCAAGTGCATCAGATACTGGAACCGCTGGGCAAATTAACTATGATACGAATTACATCTATGTCTGCATCGCGACCAACACATGGAAGCGGGCAGGAATATCTACGTGGTGATTATACATGACAGGATTAAGAACAGCAAGTCATACGCCATCAAGTGCATCAGATACTGGAACCGCTGGGCAGGTAAACTATGACACTGATTATATATATTTGCATTGCAACAGATACATGGGAACGACTGCCACTTTTGACGTGGTAATAACGCACAGCTATATAATAGACCATAAACAAAGGAGATATTCATGAACTACAAACAAATCATAATAATCACCACGATCATGCTGATGGTGTGTGGCACAGCATCGGCAACGACTCACACAGTCTGCGCTTCAGGCTGCGACTATACAACGATTCAGGCTGCGGTGACGGCAGCGAGTGCTTACGATACCGTTTATGTGTATAACGGCACATATAATGAAAACGTGGATATTTCAACGGCACACTTGACACTCGAAGGCGAAGGGAGGGATGTGGTGACGGTGACAGCCGCATCAAGTTCAGATCATGTTTTTTATATAAGTGCGGATTATGTGAATATTTCAGGATTTGGTGTGAACGGGGCAAGTGGTATATATATGGGGGGAATCTATCTGGATGGCGTGGAGTATTGCAATATCGCAGCAAATAACGCATCGAATAACCACGGTGGCATCTACTTGGTATCATCAAGCAACAACAACACTCTTACAAGTAATACCGCCAACTCGAATAACTACTATGGCATTTACTTGCTATCATCAAGCAACAACAACACTCTTACGAGCAATACCGCCAACTCGAATAACCACGGTGGCATCTACTTGGTATCATCAAGCAACAACAACACTCTTACAAGTAATACCGCCAACTCGAATGGTGGCGGTGGCATCTACTTGACATCATCAAGCAACAACACTCTTACAAGTAATACCGCCAACTCGAATAACTACTATGGCATTTACTTGCTATCATCAAGCAACAACAATCTTACAAGTAATACCGCATCAAATAATCTTCATGCTTTATCATATTTACAAACAGATTCGCAGGAAGGAACTATCGGAACTCAAATAGACTTTAATTTTACAATGAACGATACAAATGACAACAATTGTCCGACGTGTTCATATAATTTAGATTTATTTCCGTCCGAAGCTAACTTACAACACTCGCCATCTGGCGCAACAATTACTGGAAATTTTACACCAACGAGGAAAGGAATTTATTCATTGCGAGTTAACGTAACAGATGCTGATAGCAATTCTGAAATACGAAAATATGTTTATCTAATTAACGCAACACTAAGTTCCGTCGATTATTATTTCCGCCACGTTTTGGCTACACATGGACAACCAACTTCATACGGAACAGATCATGATGCGGGGGCTTTTTTATTCAATCCGCCAATTTCGGACGAAGAGGTCTATTGCGGCATTCATGTAGGGGTTTCTGTGGACAGCCTTCCCGACAATCTATTCGGAATCATCGAAGATGTTAATTATTCAATCTGGTATAAGAACGATGCCGACGGATATACTGGTATACAGCGATATGGCGATGCATCACAAGATGTCGATTTATCGATTTCAGTCGATACAACTCCAAAAACATTTGATACTTTCAATTTCATAGATATAAATTGGACAAGTGATTACTTCTGGGCGTGGTATTGGTTTGCCGTGAAACTAAATGGGTATAATCCTTATATTTATTCAAACGCAACAAATCCAAGTTATATGAATATCACCTACTCTCACTCAACCACCCCCGCCATCAAATCCATCTCCAACGAAGATATCCTGCTCTTATCCGCAACATCTCCAGAGAGTGATAGTACAAACGCGTCCATCGTTGTAGATGGTACAGGATCGACACATCTCGTAGTACAGATGCCAAACACTGCGTTAACATACACAGCAACATGGGACGGCGGCGCGTGCACAGGTGGGGATTGTAGTTTCACACAATCATCAGGTGAACTAAATTTCACGCTGAATCTCGGTTCGGAGCATACCATCAATATATCAGAGGCGGGTACTGGTACAAACGACATCACTCTCGGTGCGAACAAATACGGAATGTTGCGCAAAGACGTGACCGCTGCGCAAACATTCAGCACAATAGCATCTGGATTCACTCATGATGTTTGCTTTACGTGGTGGGACGATGTGACCGACACATGGCTTTCGTACTGGGTAGGCGACTCATACAACAGTGGACAATCCGTGCCAAAAGATGAGTCATATTTCGTGCTGATGGACAGCACCGGCGAGACCGTATCATGTTCGGTGGCATCAGCAGCAACCGTTGCAATCCCATCTGGATGGAGTGTGACATATTTAAGAGAATCTGATGCGAAAACTTTGTCAGCAATCAAAACAGACATGGGCGGCAATTGCGATGATCTGTATGCGTGGGATCACACTGCATCTGGAACTGGTGCATGGACAAACACGGGAACATATTCGGTGCTACCAAATCAAGGGTTGCTGGTAAGCGCGAGTTCATCGTTCAACTGGGATGGGAGTGTGTCATAATGAAACTAATACATATTTTACTGGCTGCATTGTTGCTTTGTAGCGTTGCAATGGCATCAATGGAAGAACTTCGACCATACACGATCAGAGTTGTCGTATGGGATACGGATGGCAATCGTGAAGCAGACGTGCCTGTTACGTTCGCTTATGAGGGGCAGTCAGAGACGCTGTACAGCGCGGAAGATGGCACACTGTCTTTCAGTCTGCTCAACTTCGATGATGTGCATGACGGGGCGGAGATTAACGTCTCGTGCAAGTATGGGGCAAAGGATGCACCTGTGGATTACAGCATCGGCGCAACAGGAGTTACGTTCAACGAACCAAGTAGTGTGACAGCGATTGCGGCATTTGCAGCAATGGGATTCGTCGCTGTTTTGGTAGCGGGGAGAAAGGGGATCTATTGGTTACGTAAGAAGATCAAAGGCGAATAGATGCCACCATTCACGTGCAATGGTTCGTTCTCGGAGAAGACGTTCACGGCAGAGAAGCCTGCGGTGGCGGAGTTTGTGCCGCGCGTGATGTTATTCTGATGCATTGATGGAAACCTTTAATACTGCTGCCAATATATATTCGATTACAACCACTTTTTTCGGCGCGGGGTTGCTCCCGCGTCGCCATACGCCCAAGCAATTGGGAGGAAAATGTGGCTGCGGCGTATCAGCATAAACCAACGTCGGATACAACGATAGCGAAAGAGATGCAATTCATGAACGAAAAAAACAGATGGGGCGGGAACCCCAAAGAACCAGAACTTATCAATAGTAGATATGTTCTCAAACATATATTAAGCATTCGGTCGATCGCGCCGCGCATCACAAGGAAGTGTGGTCGCGATGAATGATCTAAACTATCCGCAAGGATTCTACATCGACAAAATCGCAGAGTACGCGAAGACGGTTATCGACGAAGCGGATGCGGGACGCATGAGATGTGGCACAACTAAATCCCTCACGCGGATGTGCAAATTCATCGCGGTAAGTGAGAATGTACCAGTGACCAAAGTGTATCCTGCTCTTCGATGGATTGGATACAATAGCAGGTATCATGACATGAAGAACGACGAAGCTGATCTACTGTATGGATTAGGTGATCGCGTACGTCGATGCACGCTTACTACTCGTGTGAATGTGATCGATGTTGCTACTGACAATGTCAACTTGTTTGGCAACACGACATTGTCACAGTACAGAGTCCAGAAGGATGTCTTGGCGATAGCAGAGAAGGACGCTGATCATGCAGGCATCCGATTAAGAGATCTGAACTTATACAACGCGCTCGAAGGACTGGAGGTGTTAGTCTCAAAAGAACCGGAGTACATTTTGTTGAGAGATACTGACCTCGTTCAACTGCCGCTGAAGGAGTTCTTAAACATCAAGGACATGGTTCAACTAAAGACGAAGATGTTGTCAACGATCTCCAACTTCTGACAAAGTGACAACGCCGTCACTTTTGTCCTTTTTTTATTATAAATTTGATTTTGTTATTTTACCTCGTTTGAGACCGTCATCGAGCGAGCGAATCAGCAACAAGAGCAGAGTGTTAGTGAAAATCGATAGCGGGAGGCTGTGTAAAAAAAACGATAGCGGTAGCGTTTTTTCGGTAACAAGAGACTGTTTTGAGAGTGCCGCGTACCAGCGTACCAGCGTACCAACTAAAAGTTAGTTTACAGAGGGTATTTACTAGATTTACTAGTATTATACTAGTACTAGGTCTTTGACATGATTTTGTTCTTTTACATAGCATTCCTCCATCGATTCGCGGAGAACGTTCTTTTCATCAGTCGCGACAAAGGACTCCGCGAGACGAGAGAACAACAACTGAAGTAACGATACGAAGACAGAACAACACAACATCCATCGGAGCACAGCGCAGCGTACCTATCGTGCTTGTTATACAACGACAATTGTAGTAACGCAGCGAACGCTTAGTCAAAAGAAGAATACTGAACCAGTCAAGTTGTTGTGCAATGACTGAACCAGTTCATTTTTAGATGAGATGACATTCTGGTGGACGAGTTGGTTGATGACGACATGCACAAGTCTTAAATACTTCTCGCAATATACAACAAACTGGAGAATACAAAATGGATACAGAAACAATCAAACCAATCGTCTTCCTGTTGGCAATAGTGATCGGACAAATCCTGTTAGTTTACGTTCCCTTTGCTCTAAAACAGCAGCAAGATGGAAGAGAGTTCGATCTGAACTATGCGTACACTGCGTTCATCGGTTTCGTTGTGATGGCGGTCGGTGCAATGGCATCAGAGACCATCATGAACATGCCGCTCGAATTCATGAGTGTTATGTACTTGGCGTTCGGTGGTGCAGTGATACAGGGCGCAGTGGTCGGGAGAGTCACGCCGAAGCGAATTGTAGTGATGGACGCTTGATGTCCATCGCGCATCTTTTATTTTTTGCTCCAACACCAAACTTTTATATACCGCTAAAGTAAACTATCACACAACCTCGTCGGGGAGACAGCATAAAATTCAGGAGCAATTAAGATGACAGATCAAACAATGGTTGGTGTCGGGGATGGCAGACTCGCCGCCGAGACCACGCCAGAAACAGGCACAACTACAAACGATTATGTTACTGCATACTCCGTGAACTCACAGTGGGCGGCAGATCAGACAATCGTGATCGCGAACACTGATGCATCGAATAATTTGACTTATGATGTGTTGGTGTATTCGCATTACGATTCTGGAGAGCCGTACACGCTTACGAGCGGTACGGTTGCGCATGGAGATTCGGATCAAGTGATTCTTGTTCGTCACTCGAAGGTTGAAGTGCGGGTGAAGTCAGCAGTCGCTGGCAACCACGCGACGTATCGGATAGATTCACTACTCGGGAGATCGTGATCATGGGAAACACATTCATAGAAGGTGAATATTCTGATGAAGGACTCACACCATTCGACTACGAATCAGTAACCGTCGAAGATTCGGCAATAGGACTGACATCAGCAACGTACCTCGACGCAACAAGAGCAGAGATGACGCTCGAGACTGCGCAGATCAGGTACCGAGTGGATGGCACAAATCCAACATCGAGCGAAGGGCATCCTGTCTATGTAAGTGATGTAATCATACTTGATTCGGCGGCACAGATCGCAGGATTCAAGGCGATCAGGACGGGCGCAACGAGCGGAGTATTGAAGGTGACGTACTTCCATTGAGGGCGAATCATGAACGAAGGGATGATTCATCGATCATCGCCATGGTACATCGACGACACAACAGCAATCTTACAAGATCCATTATCAATGCAGAGTTCATCAACATACACAAAGGCGGTACGGATACCGGTATCGGAGCTTGGGAAGAATCCAACCAGTCCGCCGGCGATTATCCAATGCGGAATCGCGCACGGGTACAAATTTACTCTGAATAGCGATAAGGCGCATTACAAGCAGGCGATCAACACCGATTATGCGGCAGGAGATGTAGGGATTCACTTCCACTGGACGAAATCAACAACGAACAGTGATCAGAACGGCAAGGCGGTAAAATGGCAGATAAAGTATCTGGTCATTAATGGCGTGGATGAGAACTGCAATTCCGGCGAATCCACACTGGCGGTCGAGGACGTCTACGAAAGCTCGAGTCATGGTGATCAGATCGTGTACAAGACTGACGACATCGCGATTCCGAGCAGTTCATTTCAGGCGCATGATATGATCTTACTGGAGGTGTCTGCGGTGACGCCAAGTAGCACGGCACTCGATGACGATCCCGTGCTGTTATATTGTGGTATTTCATATACTGCGAAACATATAGTATAAGGAGGAAAAATAAGAATGTTTGAAAATCAAGGAATGATACAGAGAGGACGCAGGGGAGTCAGAACAGCCACAGTAGTCGTAGCAGCAGCGAATAGCTTGCATTCCGAGCAAGCGGATTATGTCTGTGATGGAGTGGATGATCAGACTACGATCCAGACCGCTGTAAATGACGCAGGCGATATTTATTTCATGGGCGGGACGTATACAAAGTCTGATGCCGATGGAATCGAATTGAAATCCAACACAAGTCTTATTCTTGCAAACGATGCAGTTTTTTCACTCGTTGACGGACTTGATGATGATGCTTGTTTCTTCACTAATGCTGACCATAACAATGGCAATGAAAACATTAACATTCTCGGCGGGAAATTTGACTGTAATCGAGCAGGGCAATCAGCAGGATATCAATTTCTTGCGGACTTCGAGAACGTGAGCGGCGGGAAAATTGATTCCACGATCGTAAATTTCACGATGCTCGAAGCAAAACTGAAAACATCGAATGTTGATCTTCACAACCAAAGATATGATGTTAAACCGATCATACTCGCTCCGTGTGAAGCTATCGAAGAATTCGACATTTCTGGCAGTGGTACATTTTCCATTGATGCTTCAGGGGTCGTTGGTGATAACTGTTTGAAATATATTGGCACCAACACCGATCGAGGCAGTGCAGATATTGTCTTGCCCGATGGGATTGATGTCGAAGCGTACGCAGTTGATTGCTGGATAAAAATCGAAGACGTTTCATCAGCTTTGTCTGTTGTCGTTGGAGGGTCTGGACCCGGATCAATCGATGTAGTACCAAACACAGATGAACTTATGAAGCTGATGCAGGACGATACATGGTATCATATCACGCTCCCTCTCACATACTATATATTAAATGATGTGCCCACATTACGAATTCGTTTCACACCGGCGGCAGGCGAAACAGTAACTGGATACATAGATCATATAATGCTTGTGCCAGTTTCTCCAAAACCACATGTGTCATTCGGGTTCGATGATGGAATAGAAAGTGCGACGCAGGAAACGCTATTAGGTGCAGAGATTATGGCAAAGTATGGTTTTGCTGGATCAGTGCATCCGATGGGACCACAATATTGTGGTTCGGGATACCTTTCAATAGATGAACTTGATCTAATATATTTCAAATACCATTGGGATATATGCACGCATGCAAATCATCATTGGGACAATACGACAACCGATGATGCTATTGATATTGGTACCATAAATCGAAGGTTCATTGAAGATAATGGATGGGTGCGTGGTGCCTCATATCTAGTGTATGCGGGACACGATACGACTGGTGAAATAAATGACATCGTCCGAAAGAAATTTTCTGCATATCGGAACCCATTGATACTGACGATTTGGGGAGTTAAACAATCGAATTCGATAATAAATTTTGCTGCTCAAACGCCGGGCACTGAGACATCATATACACCCAACGCAAGAGAACTTGAAGCGATGCGTCGGCATATTTGGTTCCAGCATTATACTCATTTCATTCAGTCGGGGCAATGTACCCCAGAATATCTTGATAGCTTCTGTCAGTTTTGGTATGATTGGGGGCTTGCATTAGAGACCCCTTCACAAGTTCTCGGATTAAATAGACAGCAGACCGTACCTATGGCATCACATACGGTGGTTGATATGTTTATGGACGTGTTAGCTGCATCGACTACCTATGTTCATGGGGCGATTACTGGCACAGGTGCAGAACTTGAAGTCACGACTGCTATTACCAATCCAGATGTGACTCGATCCGTTTCTATCACCACAACGAATAATTCATCACCTACTGGGGATGTTACGATTTGGGGTATCAATGGTAGAGGCGTCGAAATAAGCGAGGACCTTACAATCTCTGCCGGCAGTACCGTTGAGAGCGACAAAGCATTTGCAACCGTCACGAAGATAGTGTTGCCTGCTGGTGTAACCGCCGCCGACACGGTTGCTGTCGGGATAGGTGACAAACTGGGACTATCAGACATAATCTACCGCTCTACCGATGTGAAAAAAGTCAAGCAGAACAATGCTGACATCACTGTGCCAACGGTCGATGCCGCGCATGGCACGGTTGATTGCAGTATCAATGCTGGTGACGACTTCGCGATCTGGTATTCGAGGACATAATCATAAATGATAGAGAAAATCACAGATGAAATCATATCCCTATCCGTAGTCGGCGCAGCGACAGGATGTGGGTGCAAAGGAGATACACAATGAACACAAAACACATCATAACAATATTCGTAGCACTCGCATTAATAGCGGCGTGTGGCACAGCATACGCATTCTCCGAAGAGGATGAAGCGATCAGGCAGATTCGTGGAACTGCCAATTGGGAAGCTGGCATAACCAGTGTCTCGCATCTGACACAATCACAAAAACTCGCGATGTGTGGGGCGATGATCGAAGACCCACCGAAAGGAGCAAGGATCGTCTCTGCTCCACCGACAGTAGGTTATCCCGAATCGTTCAGCTGGCACAACATTGATGGAAACGATTGGATGACTCCAGTGCGAAATCAAGGTTCTTGTGGGTCATGTTGGGCGTTCGCTGCGGTTGGCGCAGTGGAATGCAAGATCAACATCGAAGAGAACGATCCAACACTCGATGTAGACCTATCGGAGCAGCACCTTGTAGCATCATGTTGCAGCAACTGTGGTGATTGCGGAGGCGGCTATCCGACAGCGGCACTCAAATACATCCAGCGAACTGGAATCCCCGACGAAGCATGTTATCCGTACAAAGCCCGTAACGGGGCATGTTCTCCGTGTAGCGACTACGAGCCATACACGATCACGAAATATGGGTTCGTTAACAACGATATCGATTCATTTAAGTATGCTCTTCAGAAAGGTCCGCTCGTTGTTGTCATGCGAGTCAGCGAAGATTGGTTCTACTACAAAGGCGGAATCTACGAACCATCGTGGACATCAGACAAGTTTGGATGGGCTAATCACGCAGTTGTTCTTGTGGGATGGCAGGATGTGGCATCCATCGACACTGGTGGATACTGGATCGTAAAGAATTCGTGGGGGTCAGGATGGGGTGAAGATGGATACGGTAAAGTCAAATACGGTGATCTTGAGCAGTACAATTATGCGTATTCGGTCGAGAAACCGATAATCCCTTCAGCTCCATCGAAGTGGATCAAACCGATCAATGCTACTGCATCAAGTTGTTATGCAGATCATTGGGCTGCGTCAAAGACAATCGATGACAACAACGGAACCGCATGGTTCACTGCGTCTGCTGACAAAGATCGGTGGATCAAATTCGATCTTGGAGAAGTGAAGTCTATTGATGCTGTGCGGATGCTTACGATCTACAAATATTACATCCCGATCACCGTCGATATAGATGTCAGTACGAACGGAATGGGATGGGTACGAGTCATCGAAGGAGTTACGATCGACAAATACCGTGAATTCGCAGAGATACCATTCACTCAAGTCGATGCACGATATGTCCGCATGACACAGACCACCGTGAACAGTCGATACGGGACTTGCAGCGAGTTTGATGTACGAGAATGCGAAAAACCAGACGGAATTGTGATCATCTTGAAGTATGGCGATCGAATTGAACGGATCGTTGCGGGAACGAACCTGACATCGGTCGAGATCGTAATGGAGTGATAATGTGGAAACAATCAACGAAATTATATCTACAACAAGCCGCAACGACACACGACGCAACGAACTCAAAGATGTTGCTGCTACAATAACATCTGCTACACAGAACATCAAAGACGTGCATCTAAATCTCATAACGATTCGCCGCGAACTCGAACGCGACGACTATCATTATATTACACTAAACGATGCAATCGCTCTTTGCAACGACGCGATAGACAAATTGGAGACTTGCAATGGATGACAGATTTGCAACAAGTGCTCGACCGGATAGATGAACTCAAAGACGACTTCAAGAACGGGTTTTCCGATCTGCGCGACGACCAAAAAGAACAAGCTACAACTATCGTTGAGTTGCGCATGGAGATGACGCGTATGGCGGTGACGCAGGAGAACATGGATGAGCAACTGAAGGGGGGAGCGAAACAG